>Ga0116230_10000706_pt1 | contig 29936 bp, 36 predicted proteins | sample S1TSphfallax_3_FD_88678 | JGI IMG/M metagenome (GOLD analysis project Ga0116230, IMG submission 88678) | Host-associated microbial communities from peat moss isolated from Minnesota, USA - S1T2_Fd - Sphagnum fallax MG | ecosystem: Host-associated > Plants > Peat moss > Unclassified | place... | reverse complement strand
CCAGGTGCTACTAAATTTCCAGATGAAATTGTAACTGTAGAGGGTACAATTGCTGTAGTACTTGTATTAGATAATACAGGTATTTCATTAACTACTGATGTACCAGAACCAGTAACATTACCACCAGCAGGAATAGATTGTAGAGTTAAAGTTCCCGATCCATTGGTTGTTATAACTTGACCCGATGTACCATCAACAGTGGGGTAAAGTAATCCACTAGCATTCAATGTACCTGGAGTTGAAATGTTACCAGATCCATTAATAGATGCTAATGAAGGAACAATTGATGTTGTGCTAGTATTATTTAATCTAGGTATCTGATTTACAACAGATACTCCAGAACCAGAAACATTACCAACAGTACTAAATGATAATGTACCTGAACCATTTGTAGTCAAAACTTGACCAGATGTACCATCGGTAGAAGTATACGTTACTGCTCCTGATTTTAATGTACCAGGAGTTACAATATTACCATTGGCTGGATTGATTGTAACGGTTGAAGGAACAATTGCTGTAGTACTTGTATTAGATATCACTGGTACTTCGTTTGCTACTGATGTACCAGAACCAGTAACATTTCCTGTAGATTGTAAAGTTAAATGACCTAAACCATCGGTTGTTACAACTTGACCAGATGTACCATCAACAGTAGGATAATTTAGGCCACTTGCTTTTAATGTACCTGGAGTTACAATATTACCATTGGCTGGATTGATTGTAACGGTTGAAGGAACAATTGCTGTTGTTGATGTATTAGATATCACTGGTACTTCGTTGACAACAGATGTACCTGTTCCTGCAACTAGAGTACCTGATCCAGTTGTAATTGTACCTGGAGTGACAATATTTCCAGAACCTGGATTGATTGTAACTGTTGTAGGAACAATTGCAGTAGTCGATGTATTTGATATTACAGGTACTTCATTTGCTACTGATGTACCAGAACCAGAAACTAATGAAGATGAACCTGCTGATGTAACTGTACCTGGAGTAACTATATTACCAGAACTATCTACTGTTACCAAAGTATTTTTAATCAGATTACCTGCAGTATTACTATATGCTGCAATAGCATTTGTTGTACTTGAAACTGGACCAGTAACATTTCCTGTAGATTGTAAAGTTAAATGACCTAAACCATCGGTTGTTATAACTTGACCAGATGTACCATCAGATGTCGGATAACGCAATGTACCTGCAGTTAATGTGCCTGTTGTATATAAATTTCCTCCATCTATATTAGCTGGTGTATAAATATCACCTGCTATATCTATATTTGCTGGGCCTACATTTAATGATCCTGTTATAACCATATTACCATTAGATGGATTGATTGTAACGGTTGAAGGAACAATTGCTGTTGTTGATGTATTAGATATCACTGGTACTTCGTTGACAACAGATGTACCTGAACCTGATACAAGTAGACCATTACCAGAAGTAATAGTTCCTGGAGTAACAATATTACCATTAGATGGATTAATAGTTACGGAACTATTTTGAATGAGAGTACCTGTTGTATTATTATATGTTGCAATAGCGTTTACTGTACTTGAATTTGGTCCAGTTACATTTCCAAATGAAGGAAGAGATTGTTCTACTACACTACCATTATCACAATATAAAAATCCTGAAGTTTTTATATAAGGTAAATCTAAACTATTACCAACAGAAGCATTTTGACCTACTTCCAGATTGTTAGCTACTAATAAATTGAGTACTGGATTTGGAAATATAGCGCTATTTTCAGGAGGAGGTAATTGAGGAAATCCTCCATTAGTTAAATATGGATTTGTGCTAGGAGTTACACTCATTTTGTTTATGTTAAAAAATTTATGTAATAATTTAGTTAAACTTAATTATTTTCTGTGTTAATATTTAAATCATCATTCAATTTATCTTGGTCAGATTTAAAAACAATAATATTATTATGAACTGTTATTTCTGCTACTTTTGTTCTATCTATTGTATATTTATGATTATCATTTACAAGTTTAATAATAGTTGGAACCGGCTTTGCCGCTGACAACTCTGTTGGAACCGGCTTTGCCGCTGACAACTCTGTTGGAACCAAAGAAGTTGTCGACAGCGAAGCTGGAACCGGCTTTGCCTCTGACAACTTCGTTGGAACCGGCTTTGCCGCTGACAACTCTGTTGGAACTGGTGAATCCTCTGAAATTTGTTTTTCAGTATCCATTTCTATTAGTTTTAATTTAAATTTAAAACTTAAATTATATAATTTAAGTTTTAAATTATATCTTTCATTTGTTCTCTTGACCAATTTTCATATTCTAAATCCATTTGTCGTTTATCAACATTTGGAATACTAGGTTTAGGAACATTTGTTAAGTTATATCCAGATTGACCATATATATGTTCTTGATATACATTTGGATTTACAGATTGTGAAGGAAATATAACTGGAGGTATAAGTGGTAAGTCTTTCTCTACATCATTGTAATATAATTGTTCAAGTCTAACTCTATTTTCTTTTTGAATTGTGTATGTCATTTATTAAGCAAATTTTTTACTTATAAAGTATAGCTTTATATTTTTATAAAGCTATAAATATGTGTATAAATGTTGTATAAACGTTATTAATATGCGTAATAATTATAAAAAGTTATAATATTTTATAATTATAAAAAGTTATTATTATAATAATTATTATAATTATTATAGTTGTATAAACGTTATTAATATGCGTAATAATTATAAAAAGTTATAATATTTTATATAATAACTATAATTATTATAATTATTATAATTATTATAACAACCCAAAATAAATATCTGTAATTTTATCCGTTAAAGGAAATGTTACATCATAAGTTGATTCTATTAACTCTCCTAATTGTATTCCTAATGCATTTGGCCCTCTATATCCCAATTTAAATCCTGGACTTATAGTTATTCCATTAACTGTTATTGGACTTAAATAATGATTATGTATATTGATAGAATTAAGACCTTGAGTAGTACTTTTTTGAAATGATGTAAAATATTTATAAGTTTTTACAAATAATTGTTTACCGACAATTATATTTTTTTCATAATTTATATTAGTAATGAGATGTAATAAATTCATATTTTTTGAATAGATATATATAACTGGACATTCTGTAATTTTTAATTGTGAAAGATCATAAGATTTTAAAGGATTAATTAAAACTTTATTTGTTTGATTAATACATGTTACATATATATCATCTTTTAGAAAATTAGTTATCTTCATTTATAATCTTTAAGATTAATAAATTATTTTTTATAAAAATAATTTATTATATTAAACTAGTTAACAATTTAATCAAGTAAAATTTTTAAATGGCAATTTAGACTTTTATACCTAAAAGATATTTTATGATTATTTTATATCTAAAGATATTTTATATTTACTGTAAATGTTTTAAAATATTTAATAGTTATAAAATCCAATTTTTAGGTATAGACCATTTACTTTGTGGACAACTTCCATCTAAATTTTGAGGAATATTATCTTTAGTAGGTAAAGTTTTATGAATACAGAATAATAACAATGCAGTATATACATGTATATAAACTAAAGAAGTATATTCGGTTCTTTGAATCCAAAAATGATTATCTTTATAATTTTCTATTAAGTTAACAATATCTTTAAAGTTAGATGTAAGTAATGTGCACAAATTTAAATTTGTATTTTTTAATTTGTATACTTCATCAGAAATATAATTTAACCATTTTAATCCAGTTGCAGTATTAATTTTACATCCTTGACAAATATCTTTTATTGTAGAAAAATTTTTCATGTGAGGATGATTATTATTAAACATAATAATTTTATAAAATCTATGAAATTGTTCACTGCATATAAACCAAAACATTAATTCACTGGTATTATTAGCAGCAGAGTTGCTTCCTGGTTTAAATATACCACATATTAAATCTGATAAATATTTTTTTGTTTTATTATTTTCTGTAATAAGTCGTGATGTACGAGGTAGTATTGATTTATATTCTGGTCCAGATCCGAAAGAATGACGATTCTGCGAGGCTGATCTTAAATTAAACCAAAATGTTGGATTTTCAGATATAAAATCCAATTCACAGTAATTTTTACTATTGAATTCATATACTTGTTTATCATAAGTTATCAATTTACCTGTAAACTTATCACATTCTTGAATTACATATTTTTCTTTTTCAATATCAGTTAATTTATTATATTCATCTTCGTAAATATACGTAAAATGAATATTATCAGTAAACTTTTTATAAAATATTGTTGATTGTGGATTAATCGATAATGTTCTTCCAAATATTAAGTTAGTTAATGAATCTTTAATCTTTTTTAAAAGTTCATCTGGTGTACGACCATATTTATCACGTACATCTGTAACACCGTCGGTTCCAGCTTCGCTGTCGACAACTTCTTTGGTTCCAACAGAGTTGTCAGCGGCAAAGCCGGTTCCAGCTTCGCTGTCGACAACTTCTTTGGTTCCAACAGAGTTGTCAGCGGCAAAGCCGGTTCCAGCAGAGTAGACGGTACTATCTTCAGCACTAGTAGCATCGTATACGGTACTCCTAGCGTCGTATACGGTACCGTCTACTACTCTAGGATTAAATGTTAACTCGTTTAATAATATTTTAGACGGAATTGAAATTTCTTCGTGTTTAACAAATTGTAAAACTGGAGACATGATTCAATAAATTTATTTATAATTTGTCTTATAATAGTATTTATAAAATTTTAATTGAAATATACGATTCGTAATTTCCCAACAAGACCTGTAGGATTAGCTGAAAATGTTAAAGTCAATGGAGTATTATACTGCCATATGCCATATCCAAAAGTAAATCCTGAAGAAGTGTTAGAATATTGAACACACTGACGTTGTGGCAATGTAACTCCAGATCCACTAGCAGCAACAGATACAGGAACAGTTGATGCATTAAGACTAGTTGATAATAATATAGTACCTGCAGAAGCGGCAAATGCACTTTGTGAAAATGTTATAAAAGCTATATTTCTAGCTTTGTTATCTGTATTTGTAGCAAGTACAATTGGAGCAGTTGATGTATATCCACTAATAGTAAACCACATTTCTTTAAATTTTACTTGATTATCATGAGGAATAGTAACCGAATCGAGAACAGCATCGTCATATGTTCTAGAATCACTTGGCGGTGGTATCATCATTTTTATTACATAAAATTTTTATTTAATTGATAAATGAATTTAATACTAAAAATTTAGTTAATTTAATTCATATAATATTTTCAAATATAATGGGTTATACAATAATTGTTCTTATATATTTTGATAATATTGATAAAGAACTATTACAAAGAGATTTTAAATTTACAAAATCTGGAAAACTTATAGCTTTTAAAAGTTTTATAAATGATTTCGATTTAAAAAACTATTCTAAAATTATGAATTTAGATACTGTTTTAAAAATAAAACAACAATTATTTGATCAACATAAAATTGATTCTATTCCTAAACTTAAAATAATTTTTGAAGACGGTACCTATGATACGGATGAAGATTTAACTGATGAAGAACCTGAATACTTTTCAGAAAGATCTTTTGATACGAATGAATCTGACGTATATGAAGAAGATGATTTAATGGATACAAAAAAATTGAATCCAGAAGAGTTATCTAAACGACTTGAGAAAATTAATATATCTTAATTACATTTATGATTGTTATGACATTGTGGAGGTAAATTATAATTTCTTCCACTTTGTGCTCCATAACAATATCCATACTCGCAACCATTATTATATCCAAATGTTGAATATGTTAGTGGATGTTTACCTCCTGGACTGTATAAGTTTGTACTATTAAGTTTAGATAAATCTGATATATAGTTGTACGAAATAGGTTCAGCTGTATATAAACTTTTAGGAAATGAGATAGTATCTGTTTGAACAGAATTTTGATTTAAAGTTTTTAAGTCACTATGATTAAACATTAAATATTTTTTACTTGGACTATATTTTATAAAGTTCATCATTTATACATTATAATTTTAAAACATTTATTAAACTTTGTAAATATTTTTTTTTGCAGTTATATTTTTGATCTATTCATTTTAATATCTATAATTTATTATGAAAAATTAATATAGTTTTAAATATCAGGTACTCCATATTGATATTTAAAATATATATTTACATTATTCTGTTGCCATGAAGTATTTCCATTATTTATTTTTCTTGAATTGTTATCGTTTACATATCCAAAATATTTAGTTAAAATTTTAGTTACTGCTCTATAATCTTTTTCTAGTTTACCGGCTGCCCAACCTTCATACAAACAAACATATAAATTCGGACAATTAATATTTTTATCTAATAAAGTTGAAAGTTCATCTTCTGCTATTTTACCCCCTTCAAAATATATTTGATAAACTTTTTTATTACTATTATATTTGTTTAAAAAGTATGCTGCTTTTAAAATAAGTTCTATTGTGTATGAATATTTTTTATTAGATATGCTACTTTTACTAGTTGGATATAATATATCATATTTTGTAGAATATATACCTATTTGATTAATAGGTGTATTATTTTTCATAAGATCCCATGAAGTTTTATAAAAAAGAGCAAAATCTAGATCTTTAAAACTTTCTGATTCATCTAATGCATTAGTACCTTTTATTGCTTCTTGTGATACTATTCCTCCCATAATTGTATTTGGAATGTTTAAAGATTTAACTATTTTAGAAACTATACCAATTCCAGAAGGTGTTACTCCAGCTATATGAACTGTATCTGGTCCAAATCTAATAACTAAATTTTGAATTTTGTCATATAATCCTTTAGTATCTCTATATCCAGCTCCAGAATATCCAGACCATTGTACTATATTATAATTTCCATTAAAATATCTATCTTCAAGTTGATATTGAGTAAGTATTTCAACTTTATTTTTTTCCAATGATAATTTTTACATTCCATGGAATTTTAATCTCTTGAGATTTATTGACAGTTACTGCAGCCGGAATAAAAGACCATCCAGATTTTATATATGGATTACTTATAAATGACATTTATAAATAAATTTTTATATTTTATAAACTTCACTCGATTTATATTTATTTGGATCTAATTGAGTCATAAATAAATGTTTAATTCTTATTGGTACATTATCGATTATGATACTCTTCACTCCTATTTTCTTGATTTTAAAAATACTTGGAGGTAATATAATTTCAGAATGATCATAAACCATAATATTATGTGCACCACTAACTATTAAATAATTAAATGTTGTAATACAACCAATACAACATATTTGAAAATCTTCAACATTATTAAGTGGTTTTATAAAATCTTCTCGTCTATATTTCATGTATTGTTTTACTTTTTCGTACATAGTTGATTCAGGAAATTTACGAATTAATTGAGATAATATTGGCATATTATTATTAAATATTTTGCTAGGTATATTATGTTCTAAAAATATTCTTTTTATTTCTTGAGTTGCTAGTGTCTCATTAATTTTAAATCCTGGCCATATTTTAGGATTATTAAATAAATTAAATATAAATAACATAATATCAAATTTAGCAATTTGATTATATATTTTTTTTTGATCATCAATATCTAATAAATAAACAAACATTTTCAAATTATCAGTTACATATGATGTACTCATTATAAATGGATATTCTATGATATCTCCAGTTTTATAATTATTAATTTTACTAAATCTCATAAAACTTAAAACTATTAATGGTTCACTAACTGGTGCAGAATGTATTAATTTTATTAAATTAGTTCTATTAGATCCTAGATAAAATCCTTCAGTTCCTGTAGTATATTGATAAACTAACTTATTTTTATCATATTTATTAATATAATTTGTATGTTGTCTTAATAATTTATTAACTATTAAAACTGAATCATTAATATTTTTTACTCTTACAATCTGATTATATTTATTTATTGGTGTTGGTAAAGTATATTCTGGATCATTTCTTTCTGGAGGAAAAGGACTGTCAAAATTTCTCATTTGAAAGTGTTTAGTTATTTGTTCAGTTGTGTACATATGTTCATTATTTATAAATACTAACCCAATAATCCAGTTTTTTATACCTTTATTCGATTTTGATTTTACAATTATTCTTTCTAATTTTTTTTTAAGAGATCTTTTAAATCTATGTGATATTGAAATCAATAATTTACAAATAGTAGGATCTCTTAAATGTAATGTTGCTATTTTACCCGATTTATTATTATGTTCAAATATACATACGTTACCTCTAATAAATATTTTATAAACTTTTAATTCTGTATGTTTAATATTATAAAATTTCATAATTATTTTATAACAATTTTCAATATAAGTTTCAAAATTATATGGATTTATTTTTTTGTTATTAATAGAAGTTTCATCTTTAAACTGTATATGTTTTGAATTATAAACTGTATCTAATGACTCATTAATTTCTATAATGTTTTCTTTAAAAAATTGTTCTACTTCTTCTGGTGTGTTCATTTTTAAAATTCAATAAGGAAAAAAATTAATAATTTTTTATAAATGGGGGTGTATTCAGTTAAAAGAAATAACCGAATTTATAAAGCGAAACATGTTTAAGAGTTTTAATTCAACGATATATCTAATAACAATTGTAATATTGTATTTAATTTATACGTCTTTTGCAATAAACAGCAATTTTACAGAATATAGACCAAAGACTGTAACACAACATATAGATAATCTTATTGTCATATGTGCTTTACTAATATCAATATTTTACTTTGGAGATGTAAAGTTTACTATAGTATCATTAGGGGTATGTTTAATATTCATGTTATTTTTTGGATGGTTACAAGATCAATCATTTGAAAAGGTATCAAGTTTATCAGATTCATGGCCTCCAGGTCATATAGCAGTTATAGCCATATTATTTATATTTTCTTCAATAACAATTCTATATTGCATATTTTTAAATCGTAGAAATTATAAATATTTAATTAGAACGGCTTTAGCAGCTTATTCATTTGGACCTAGTGGTAGTCAATATGAATTACATCACTACATATTATTCATGTTAATGCTTTTGATTATACCAATTAATAAAATATCAATTAATATTTCAACAGGTGTATTCTTAGCTATAGTCTTACAAGGTACTGCAGCTTATGGACCAGATAGTTTCTTTATAAAAGATTAAAATTTAAGATTTTTTTATTTCTTTTATAATTTACACAATGAATCCAGATTCAACTTCGTTAGATCTTCAACCTATTAACAATTATACTACATTATGTTCATTAATTGGATATAATGTATATGCTAAAATTCGTACTGCAAATATTGAAGAATTATATTCAATGATATTTCAACTGAAACAAATCTCTGAATTGAAATATATTCCTGAACAAATTTCACTAGTTTCTTATTATAATTTGATTAATGTATCTGAGTATACAAAACTTGTTTTAATTCCTAAAGTATTACAAGAAATAAGAAAAGTTCATCCTAATTTTTGTTTATATGTATGGGAAATTTAAAATTTTTCATGTTATAATCATTAATGATAATATTATAACGTTAATGAATAACAATTTTTACAATGATGTTTGTAAATTACTAGGTTATGATATTTATACTAAAGTTCATAATTCAAATGTAATAGAATTACGACAAATGATTGATAATTTACAAAAAATATCAATGTTAACTTTTGATTTTTCAACTTTATATAATGATACTTCTGAAAGAATTGGAAATGATGATAGAATTAAAAAAAAATATGAATATATTGTTAATTTAGCTAATTATGTAAGAAGAATTTTAATTCCTGAATTATTAATAAAAATAAGAAACAATTATCCTGATTTTAAAGAATTTTTACTTAAATATTTTTAAATATAAATTTTCTCATTTATCAAATGAGAAATTATAATTACAATTTCAAAAATGTAAACTTTATTGTATTATAAAAACAAATAAAATTTTTATACATTTATAAGTTTATATAATATTAATTTTTTATTTAATAAAATATACAAATGGATGTAGATGTTAAACTTTTAATAGAAGCACAAAACTATCATCAATCAAAAATAAATGAAAAACAAAATATAAGTACACATATGTCAGAATTAAAAAAAATAGATCAATCTTTACAAAAAATATATGATAACAATGAACAAAATATTATAGAATTATTAAAATTAAACTATGATAATAGAGATAAAATAAAACAATTTGTATATAGAAATACAGAAATTGAAAAATTTATAAAAAAACCAAAAAATCATAATCAATTTGCCTTTGACAATTTACCATATTCTTTAGATGAAGAAATAAAGAAAGAAGTAGATAAATACTTAAAATACAATAATAATATAGATAAGAATGCTTGTCAGAAAGTTGGAACTAATGATATGTCAATTGCTCAATCGTTACATATTTTATTTACAGCTTTAAAGTTTTATGATTCACAACTGTTTACAAAAAAAGTTAATTGTGATATAAAAGTAAGATTTTTTGAAACACATAAATTACTTCATAATATTAGCTTTTTATTTAATTGTTTTCATCAAGTTATACAACAACAAATATTTGGTACATTTTTAGCAAGTAGAAACCCTGATTCAATTATAGTACCTAAATTTTTACTTACACATCATGAAGGAAAATTGATATTTACTGTAGATTCAAATTCTGATGAATATCAAACAGTGCTTGAATTTATAATACAATTATATCCAGAACTTTATAAAAAATTTTTTAAAAATCAAAATTTGAATGCTACTGAATTGGGATATTATTTAAACTCAAATAAAAGATACGTAATTATTACATTAGGATTAATTTATCAAATTGGAGCTCATGCAAACATGTTAATATATGATACTGTAGCTAAAACTATTGAACATTTTGAACCATGTAGTTATATATTTGAAAATATAGTAGAAACTAGACAATCTATAAAAGATTTTTTTAGTAAATATGTTGAAGTAAAAGAAGTGTATATAATAGCTTCAATTCATGAATTACTTAAGAATTCACGATTTAGACCATTCTTTGAAAGTTTTGCTCAACATTGGCAAAGGTTTGAAAGTTTAACTCCAAGTTTTATGAATAAAACATCTTCAAGTTATACTGGAGGATATTGTTATTATTGGTCAATGTTGTTTGCAGAACTAAGATTATTGAACCCAGATGTTAAAGGTGAAGATATACATAAAAAATTTTGGGATTGTGTAAGAAAATACGATATTTCTTTAAAAGATTATATACGTTTATATTTTACAGATATATTTTTATTTATGAGAGAATTTCTTTACTTTTGTAAAAAAATAGGTTTAAAAAATTTATCAGATATAACTTTAGAAATATCTAAAATGTATTTAGAATGGAAATACAAAATAAAATATTAGAAAAATCTTATACAATGTTTAAAGTTAAAATTATAATTCGTTTATATGTAAAATATATATTTTTATTTATAATATGTAACAGATATATTTTTATTTATGAGAGAATTTTTTTACTTTTGTAAAAAATAGGTTTAAAAAATTTATCAGATATAACTTTAGAATGGAAATACAAAATATTAGAAAAATCTTATACAATGTTTAAAGTTAAAATTATAATTCATAATATGTAACATTTGAAACTTTATAACTATCAGGTAATTGAATAAGATGTAAATGTTTAAATCGTAGAAACTTATTTTTAATTTGAACACTTTTAACAAATACTTTCTCAACTCTAAATTTACTCGGAGGTAACATAATTTCAAGTTCTGAACCAATTTCAAATTTTAGTATATGATCTAAAATTAAATAATCGAAAATCGTAATACAACCAATACAACAAATAGTTTTTCTAAATGTTTGATATTTTTTAATATTTTCTTCAGTAAATTCATTCTTATGAAGTTTAATATATTTTGCAATTTTACTATATGTTTTAAGTTCATCTAATTCCATTATAATTTTTGATAATTTGGATATATCATTTGAAAAATCTAATAGTTCTTTTGTTTTCAATGATTCATCTATTTTATTATTTAGTTCGCTTGAATAATTTATTCTAGGTGTAAGTTCATTTGAAAAATCTAATAGTTCTTTTGTTTTCAATGATTCATCTATTTTATTATTTAGTTCGCTTGAATAATTTATTCTAGTTGTAAGTTCATTTGATATATCATGTTTATAAAATAAATCTAGAATTTTTAGTTTAATATTTTCTCGATTTTGTTCATATATTTTTTTAGATGAAAATTCATCATAATCAAGAAACATTGTAAATTTAGAAAAGTTATCTGTAGCATAAGTTGTGCTAAGAATATGTGGATACTCTATTATATCACCTTGTATAAAATTTTTTATTCTATTAGTTTTCATAAATGATCTAACATATAACGGCTCAGTTCTAGGGGCTGAATGAATTAAATTTACTAAATTTAAATGACATTTTGAATTATTTAAAATTGATGTAGCCCACATATATGCTCTTACTAAGTTTAAAAGGTCAAATTCATAGATATAATCTAAATGTTGTTGTTTTATTAATTTAATAATTCGATTTGAATGACTAACACTTTTCACTTTAACTTCTTGATCATATTTATTTGGTCTTTTAGGAAGAAAACTTTCATAATTTATATTTTCACATCGTATATTTAACAATGGATCTAATAAAAAACCTGTTTTTATTAGATATTTATCAATCTCTAGACACTTAGAAGCTAAAACTAATGCAGCATTAATAGTTGATGTAAGTTTATCTGTCCATGATTCATTGTATGAAAATATAACACCTAGTAATAATAAATTTGTATCTTCATTTTTATACTTTATTGTTGATAAATTAACTACAACTTTCTTTAATTTATTTTCTAATCCCTTTTTATATTCAATCATAGCAACTAAAATTTGAAAGAAAGTAGGATCTTTTAAAATTATCATAGATAATTTTCCTGTATTATCTGAATGTTCAAATATTTGAACTAAACCTCTTGAAAAAATATTATATAATATGCTTTCATCAAATCCAATTAATTTATATTTATCAAGTATTATATGAACTAATTTTTGGTATTTATAATATCTGTCTTCTTCAGTTTTAATATGTGATATATTATTTGTATACATTATATCTAAAGCAAAATTAATATAATCTATTGCAAATACAAAAAATTTTTCTATTTTTTCTTTACTCATTTATTTTAAATTTAAACTTTTAATTTGCATATGCAAAATTTCATAAAAGATTTTATCTTAATAAAGTTCCACTTAGTAAAATGAATTTATTACAACATTCTTTAGATGAAGAAATTAAAACTTTAAATAAAGAATATAAAAAACGAAATATTGAAATAACAAAAGATTCATGTACTCATTCAGTAACAATTGATCAAGCATTAGATATTTTATTTGAAGGTCTTAGAAATTATGATAATAGACCATATACAAGATCTTTTATATGTCCATTAATTAATGATTATCAACAATATCTGAATATTAGATATTTTAAAAAATATAACGTATCTTATAAGATTAAATCGTTATTTGATTGTTAGACAATTTTTACAACAACAAATATTTGGAACATTTTTAATTAGTAGATATCCTGATTCTATTTTAGTTCCTAAATTTTTATTTGCATTTTATGATTATGGTAAATTTAATTTTCAATTAAATGAATCTAATATTAAATTGGAAAATTTACATGAATATGAAAGAGATTTTAAAAATATAGAACCAAATTTACTCGTTAAAGAAATCTTTTCAACTCATTTTTTAAATGAGGATGAACTTAAAAACTATTTAAAATTAAAAAAAAAGGTTCATAATTATAACAATATCATTAATATATGGAAAAGATTCACATGCTGATATAATAATCTACGATACAAACAACTGTACATTAGAATTTTTTGAACCACATAATATAGCACACCAAAATGTGTATTATAATAAGAACTATTTTTATGATTTTTTTAAAAAATATGTTTCTGTAAAAAAAGTTATTATAATTGAAGAGTACTGTGATTATCATTGGCAAGCATATGAACTTGAACAAAAAGATGAATATGAAGATGATCCTGGAGGATATTGTTTATATTGGACTTATTTATACGCTGAATTAAGACTTTTAAATCCATTAATTGATGGTGATACTATACATACTAAACTTGTAAATTGTTTAATATTTAATAATTATACACTGAAAGAATATATACGATTGTATTTTACTGATATAATGTTATTTATGAGAGAATTTCTTTTATTCTGTAAAAAGATTAATGTAATTTATGTTAAGGATATAAATTTAGATGTGTCTTTACAATTTTTAAAATGGAAATATAAATTATAAAATGGATAACTTACAAATATTATCATATAAATGTGATTTACTTATTAAAGACCTATTAAAAAAACCACCTTCAGAAAGAACTAGAAGACGTTTAAAATACTATGTTAAAACAAAACAAAAATATGACAGTAAAATGTTCTCAGATTATAAACCATATTATGAACCAGATTATGAAAATAAACCTGAAGAATCGCTTAGCAAATATATATATGACATATCTAAAAAATCTATAAAATCTGAAATTGATGAAATTATACTTTGTATCTCTTCAATGTTAGATTATAATAGTAAAAGACCAAGTACTACTCCACTTAATTGTGATATAAAAGTAAGATATTTAAAAAAACAAAATTTAACATATGATTTAAAGAAATTACGAAAGTGTGTCTATCCAGATTTACAAGATAAAACTTTTGGAGCATTTTTAATTAGTAGATATCCTGATTCTATTTTAGCATATAAATCATTGTATACTGTTTGTCCTATGATATGTCATACAATTTATAAAGCAAATTTTACTTATTATCAAAAAGATGATATAGAATTTATTACTGATCCATCTGAAATTTCTTTAGCTGAAATACATGATAAAATACCTCAAAAACTTATTAATAGTCTTAAGGAAATTGTAGCACCTGAAATTGCAAAACAAGAAATTATTAGATGGTTTAATGACTATTGTTTAAATGATTTTGAATTGGCATCATATTTATATTCAAATAAGAGATTTATAATTATAATGTTACAAATAAATTTTGATTATGGTAGACATGCCAACACGATAATATACGACACAATATCTAAAGTTATAGAATATTGTGAACCATGTGTATTTTTTCATAGGCATATTCAACAAGTAAAAGAGTATGTTAAATCATTTTTTCAAAGATTTGTAGAAGTAAAAGATATAATAATAATGTCAGAAAAATGTTCAGAGCGTTGGCAAAGTCTTGAAGGTAAACTTGATCATGATAAATTTGATCTTGGAGGATATTGTTTATATTGGTCTTATTTATACGCTGAATTAAGACTTTTAAATCCCGATATTCATTGTAATGAATTACATACTAAATTTATAGAATGTATTAAAAAACAAACGGATTATACATTGAGAGATTATATTAGAGCATATTTTTTAGATATAATAGAATTCGGGAGAGAATACTTAGTATTTTGTAGCATAAATAACATACAATATATGAGTGAAATAAATTTAAGAACATCTAAAAAATTTTTAGAATACAAATATAAAATCAAATATTGATTAAAATAAATTAATAGTTTAGTTTAAACTATTTATTTTAATCATAAAATGCCTGTTGATGTTAAACTTTTACTTGCAGCTAAGAAATATCATGAATCACAAATAAAAAAAAAACAAGATATAATTAAACATGAGAATAAATTAAAATTAATAGAAAAAACTTTAAAAGATATATTAAATGAATATGAAGATAACGTTAATGAATTATTAAGTCAAAACGCTTCAGATACAAATAGATCTCTTATAAGAAGAATTGTAAATGAATATCGAAATTTACAAAGTTTAATAAATTCAAAAAAAATTATCAAATTACAATTTTCTTTAGATCAAGAAATACAAAAACAAGCAAATTTATTTAAAAAGTTTAATATTAATCCAAATTATGACAAATGTAGAAGTAATAATATTTCTGACATTTTATATATTTTATTTTCTGTTTTAAAAGATTATGACAATCGTCCAAGAACAAGGTCTTTTAAATGTCAAAATATTTTAATCAGACATTTTGAAAATAAAGAAATACCCTATAATATTAATAACTTATTTAATTGTATTAATCAAAGTATACAAACTATAATATACGGAACTTTTTTAATTAGTAGATATCCTGATGCAATATTATCAACTTCTTGGTTAAGAACTTTTATATTAATTCCATTTGGTCAATTTAGTTTTTCTTTAAATAATAAGAATGATTTTATTGATAATATATTAAGTCGTAAACTAGGTTATGAAATATCAGGTCCTGAAACTATAACTGCTCTTACTTCTACAGAACTTGGAAAATATTTATATTCAAATAAACGTTTTATAATAATACCTGTACATATAGTTATTGAATCTGGAGGATCACATGCAAATATATTAATATATGACTCAATAAATAAAACAATTGAATATTTTGAACCACAAATTCAATTATTTAATATAGAAACAAATAAACAAAATATTAAGGATTTGTTTGGAAAATATGTTGAAGTTAAAGAAGTAATAATGGTTAAAAATTGGTCTTTTAAAACTATAGGTAATATATTTCGTTGGCAATCACATGAATTACTCATACAAGATAAATACAAATATGATCCTGTAGGATATTGTTTTTATTGGTCAATTTTATATGCAGAACTAAGACTTTTAAATCCTGATATTTCTGGTGATAAAATTCACGATGAATTTGAAAATTGTATTAAAAGACAGACTAATTATACAATAAAAGATTATATTAGATTATATTTTACTGATATATTTTTATTTATTAGAGAATTTTTATACTTTTGTAAAAAAATAAATATAAAAAATATTTCAGACATAACTTTAGAAAATTCTAAACTTTATTTAGAATGGAAATACAAAATAAAGTATTAAATTATTTTATAACTTTAATATATTCACTAATTTTTAATAATGTATAGATTTTTAGGAAATACAAATAAAGTATTAAATTATTTTATATTTTTTTAAATCAATATAATTTTCTTTTTAAAAAATGTCAACTGGAGGAGTGAGTACTCAAGTAACGTTCATTGATCTTTCTACCTACGCAGAATTAGAAGCTTTTTTGTATGGTGGTCCATATGCAACCACTTGGTTTGTTGGTACTGTACAGAAATCCAATTGGTTTTCTCTTGTTCCAATATCTGTTAGACAATCTCAAAATCCAGATTTTTCACAGAGAAATATTTCTGCGACAATCAACAGAAACGGAGATTACGTTTTAACAGTATGGTTCCGCGTACAGATTCAAAAGATTATGATTAATAATGATCCAGATATTTTCCCTGATGCTACAGTTAGATGGACTGGTAAATTAGGACATAACATATTTAATCGAGTTTACATTACTCATAATGATCTTACAGCACAAGAAATGACAAGTTTCTGGCTTGATTTTAACTATATGTTTTTCATAGACGCATCGAAACGTATTGGTTATCGTAATATGATTGGAGATATTGGTCTTATGACTCAACCTGTTGGAGTTGGTCAACCTCTTGGTACAGGTGGATATTTGAATATACCTCTACCATTTTGGTTTACTGAAGATTCTGGTAGAGCTTTACCAATTGCTGCATTACCATTCAATGAAACAAAAATTAATTATGAATTTAGGGCTTATACCGATCTTGTTATTGTTTATCCTGGAACGTCTGGTGGTCTTGGTATTCGTCCGGCAACTGTTAATGATGTTGTTGTTTATGGTCAACCAACTCAACGACCATCAATGCAAAATGCTGAAACTTATTGTATGTATGCAGTTGTACACAATGATGAACGAGTCAAAATGGGTGACGCTCCTCGTGATATCCTAATCAGTCAACTACAACAGATTCAAATTCAACCATTTCAACAAGTTAATCAAAATAATTTACAAAGTTTTGATGTTAGACTTTCACATTCTATTGTTGGTTTCTATTTCGCTGCAAGAAATCGTTCTATTCTCGATCAACCTACATCATCTGGTGACGAATATTCAAATTATACTACTGAACCTTTCGGAGATGGTTTAGACCCAATTGCACAAGTTCAATTGTTATACGAAAATACACTTAGATTATCTATGGGTTCAGATTTCTTTTCACTTGTGCAGCCATATTACGCTTGTACATCGGTTCCCGATGAAACTGGATATCATATGTGGTCATATGCTATTAATTCTGCAAGTATTAATCCTTGTGGATCTACTAATTTCTCAAAACTAGCTAACGTTACAATTACATATGCACCAAGTCCAGCTGCAGTTGCTGCAACTAATGTAACAAATCCAGTCAGTTTTCAAGGAGTACCTCTTCAATGGCCAAATGTATCTGGTATTTTACAAGCTATGCCTCAAACTTTTGAGCATATATTCATTGCTAAGAACCACAATATAGGCAGAGTAGCTAATGGGTCATTTGGTTTCCCAACACTCTAAGGATCTCAAGAAAGGTCTAGTATAGTTTTAAAATAAAATTGAGTTTTAATAAGTATTTATCAGATTAATTATATCTAATAATGACTGAAATTTGAAAAATATAGATTTTGAACCTGGTTATAAAGTATCAAATTTAGGAAGAGTTAAAACTCAAAATGATGTTATATATCTAGAAATCCGAAAGGATATGTACCCATTAAGATAAGAAGAACCGGCTTTGCCGCTGACAACTCCGTTGGAACAAATCATTTATTGCCTAGAATATATTTAATACAATAGATTCCTAATATTACTATTAGGAATTACTTTTTTATCAAAGTTATTATTTTTTAATATTTGCTTCATTTTCTTTATGTTGTTTTTTATCTTGTTGAAATAACTGTTTAGAATATTCATTTTGTGGCTTCTTTAATTTTTCTATCAAATCCTGAGGTTCCGTTTTCTTCAGGAGAAACTTTTGATTCTGTTGAACCATAATTTCTCTTGAAGTTCACATTCATACTATCTTTTCTTGCGTGACTAGGTTTCATTCATATTTAATAAAAACTAAGAAGAATTTTTTAAAAATACAATTGCAAACACTAATATATCAAATATTAATAATCCAAGAAATACGAATCCTAAAGTTTTTGCAGTTTGTTGTTGTTGCGTTGGATTATCAACTTTTCCTCCAGTTAATAAAAAACATACAATCATACTAATAATAAAAACAATTAATAACACTAATGAAACAATATAATATATTTCTAGTTTTCCCATTTTATTTATAAAATCAAAATATACGTTGAGAACTTAAATTTCGAGAGAGATAATATGCATAAGTTAAAATTAAAGCTAACATTGAAAAAATAAATATTACTGTACCTATTAATTGTTTAATAAATGAACGTTTATATTCCGAATGTATAATCAATATTATCCCAGAAATTAGAGATGCTAATATAATAGAAAAAGTGATTATCATGATTACTATAGATCTTTCAATCATTTATAATAATTTATTCATAAATATGTTTATAAATTAAATGCAATTAATTAAAATGCAAAATATCTCTTTAAACATAGATGAAACTATTCAAGAATTAAAACCAAAATATATTCAATCTGAATGTTCTGATTTTTGTTATGACTCTATTGAAAAGTGTCTTAAATTATTGTTCACAGCTTTAAAGAATTATCAATCTAGACCCACGACTGCAAGGATGCCTAATTGTACTATGTATATCAGGAACTTTAAAAAAGAACCTATTCCATTTAGTTTATTAAAAGTAAGACAACATTTTATTAATATGTCTTTTGAACATTTATTAATAGGAACATTTATTTCAAGTAGAAATCAAGATGTATTATTTATACCAAAGAGATTATATTGTTATATGTTATATGATGAAAGCCGATCAATTGTAAGATTACATGATCGGAAATCGAAGATTTCCGGTGATCGGAAATCGAAGATTTCCGGTGATTCAACAGATAATAATATTACTATAAATTTATATAATAAATGTAAATTTATACTTGATCGTGAAAAGTTACCTCCTAAAAAAACTGCTTTTTATTGTGATTTTGATAAAGTATTTTTAAGTTTTCAAGATTTAATTGCTTATTTTAAAACTAATAAACGATATATAATTATTAATTTGTTTATAACAAATGAATTACTATCAGGTAGTCATGCTAATATTTTAATATATGATTCTCATAAAAATATTATAGAATTATTTGAACCTAATGAATTTCAATATTTTAACAATTTTCATATAATAGAAGATTTTTATTCATTTTTTCAATTGTTAGTTTTTAAGTTATTTACAATTATGGTTGTGAAACAATCCACTAAAGAACATTGGCAATTTTTAGAAAATAATTTTAAAGATGAATATAAAGATGATATGGAAGGATATTGTTTATATTGGACTTATTTATATGCTGAATTAAGAATATTAAATCCAGATAAATCTGGTGATTCATTACATGATGATTTTCTAACATGTGTAAAAAATAACGGATATGAGTTAGTTGAGTATATAAGACTTTATATCACAGATATACTTCTTTTTAAACGAGAATTTCTTGTATTTTGTAAATTATTAGAATTAACTGAAATATCTGAGATAACTCCAGATATTATATCTAAATATTTAGAATGGAAACATTATGGAAAGTTTGGTATTTTTCATTCTAAATATATTGAATATAAATATCCACATATTTTTAAATCAACATAATTTAAATAATAATATTATCACTTTATCAATTAAATAAATGAATCAACTTCCTGATAAATATAAACATATATATCCATATAATATAGATAAACTTATGAACAAATTTAAAAAGAAATATATGTCTTCTTTTCTTAGATTTATAAAATGTGATAAATCTATTGATGATTGTCTAAGATTATTATTTACCTGTTTAAAAAATTATAACTTTAGACCATCTACAACAATGAAAAGAGATTGTCCTGAAATAAAAATTAGGCATTTAGAATTTAAAAATATTACTTTTAGTTTAGATATTATATTACGTAAAATATCTGAAGAAAATTTAAATTCAATATTATTTTCAACATTTCTTGCAAGTAGAAATTCTGATATTTTTCTAGTAAAAAAAGATTTATTAACAGAAAGAGTGAAATATTCAAATGTAGAAGGATCCAGCTTCGCTGATGACAACTTCGTTGGATCCAGCTTTGCTGATGACAACTTCGTTGGATCCAGCTTCGCTGTCGACAACTTCGTTGGATCCAACGAAGTTGTCAACGGCAGATCATTATCTTATAGATTTATTTTAGATATTTATAATATTCCATTTGAAAGTCAAAATTATATAAAACAAAAATATCCAGAAAGATACAATAATTTTTTTAAATATAATCTTAATGAAAGTGAATTAAAAAGTTATCTTAATTTTAAAAAAAGATATATTATTATAAATATGTTTTTAATGTTATCTGCCGGTGGTCATGCAAATATAATTATATATGATACTATTAATAAAGTTTTAGAAATTTTTGAACCTAATGAAAACATTTATTTCGATCATGAAAAAAATAATAAATATTTATCTAATTTTTTTAAACCATATATTGGAGAATACACTTTAAAAATTATAAAGCCTTCTTGTGATACTCGTTGGCAAGAATTAGAGGCACTAATGAAAGATGATTATAAAAAAGATTTTGGAGGTTATTGTCTTTGGTGGACATATTTATTTTCAGAATTGAGACTGTTAAATCCAGATTTAACAGGAGATGAAATTCATGATAAGTTTAAAGATTGTATTGGTATATTTAGATTAAGAAAATATATAAGAGCATATGTAACAGATATGCTCTTATTTCAAAGAGAATTTCTTGTATTTTGTAAATTACTTGGATTAGAAAAAATAAGTGAAATTACAATGGAAATATCTAACAAATATTTAGAATGGAAATATAATATTAAATGTAATAAATGAATAATATAGATGTAGAAGTATCTCTTTTAGATTCAGCAATGAAATATTAATATAATAAATATTAATGTAATAAATGAATAATATAGATGTAGAAATATTTCTTTTAGATTCAGCAATGAAATATTATAACAGTAGAATAAATGAATTGAATAATGGTATTAGTAAATCTGATGAAAAATATATTGAATATTTACAAGAACTTTTATTTAAAATTAGAAGAGCGGCTATAATACTCTATGATAAATATAAAAAACTTATTGATAATATTTTAAAACCATATAATGTTATAAATGAACCTTTGCTACAATATTACATTAATAATGAAGACAAACTTCAAGAAATATTATCACAACTTCCAACTAAATATACTCCATCAACACTTGATTTATCGATAGAAAAAAAAATTTTAGAAATGAATAATACTTATATTATTCATAATTTAGATGAAATAGATTCAAAAGATAATAATATAGATACTATGCTTAAAATCTTATTTACATGTCTTAAAAATTATGTTTTAAGACCCATTACAACTCCTTTACAATGTCCCAATTTAAAAATAAGATATTTTAAGAATGAAAATCTTCCATTTAATATAAATATTCTAGTTGAAAAAAGTTGGTCAATGTCGCTTTTGTTAAAAGTGTTTGGAATATTTCTTGCAAGTAGAAATTCTGATTGTATTTTATCATCGAAAAGTTTATATACTGAAAGATTACCAATAAAAAATAAAATAATATATAAATTTATATTTAATGTTAATGAAGTATCAGAAAACCAAAGAAAAATACTTTTTGAAAATATACATGAAAATTCTTCATATGTAAACTATTTTAATTATATTTATTTTAATTCTGAATCTTTTACTCATTTTTTAAGTTCAAAAAAACGTTATAAAATAATAAATATTGATATACTTAAAACAGATTCTGCTCATGCAAATTTATTAATATATGATTCACAAAAATATGTTGTTGAATTTTTTGAACCATATGATCTTTATTATGTAGATATAGATAAACTTAAAGAATCACTTTTGAAATTATTTTTAAATTATAAATGTCAAATATCTGATATCATAATAGTGAGAAATAAATGTCGTAAATTATGGCAATGTTTTCAATTCAAAGAAAGAATATATCCAGATGATTTAGGATTTTGTTTTTTTTGGACATGTTTATATGCAGAATTGAGACTTTTAAATCCTAATGTTCCAAGTGATGATATACATGACATATTTTTAAAATGTGTTACTAAAACTTATACTTTAACCGATTATATTAGATTATATACAACTGATATTTTTTTATTTTTAAGAGAATTTCTAGTATTTTGTAAACTTATAGGATTAATTAATATATATGATATTACATCTGATACAGCAAGAAAATATTTAGATTGGAAATATAAAATAATATATTAAAAATTATTAACTCATTCATTTTAATAAATAAACTGATAGTTTTTATACAGAATTAGATAATTTACCAAGTTTACAACAAGAAATATCAAATCCCAGATATAAATAGGAATTTAAAAAATGTTTGAAAATAATATATAAGACTTTATCTAATAGATATGCTATATTATTTAGTGATAATATTTTGTAAATTATACAGGACAAATTATATTTGAAACTACTAAAAAATTTTTATATTATAAATATAAAATAATAGTTGAATAAAAGTTTCTGTACATTTTACAGAAATTTAAAAAAGTTAAATTTTATAAAAAAATTATAGCAGCTAAATGTTTTGGTAATTCTGATAGTATTTCATAACTTTTAATACATAATTGTTCTTTATCTGTATTATGAAAGTCTCTTTCAGTATTTTTTATGCCATAATATCTTGAAGGTTTACCTTTTATATATGAAGATAATTTACCTAAACATGAGATATTTCTATTAATAGTTTCACAGTTATAATGTTTTACTACATCTTCAAGTGTTGGTGTCGTATTTTCATCTAGAAACAATCCTTTATATTTTGAAAGTAGATATTCTATATCTGTAAATATTAAAATTGCAGCATCTTCAAATGGACTAGATTTTAAAAATGCCCATTCGAATGATTCTTTTAATCCTGGATATAAATATACTCCATTACCAAAATCGCATCTACCCATATTAAATTGATTACCAAAACCTTGACTTAAAATAGATTTCGCAGATCTATGATTTGTACCATGATACCAGTATAAACCTGTATTATATATAGAATCCCTCATAAATAGTGAAAAATCTTTAAATTCATTTCTTCCAGGATAATAAATAAGTTTAGTATTAAATGATTTATCAATAGTTAAATTGTTGAATTGATACAAGGTATCATTATATTCTTCATTGTTATACATATTTGTTATCAATATATTAGCCCATTGTTGCCATGTATAATGATGCCATACAGAAGTAGATTCATCTTTAAATCGTTCTAAAAACTTATTTGTAATTTCTAGATTTAGTCCTGAAGCTATGTATAATTCTCTAATGTTATTTATGTAAAATTCAATACTAAAGGCACCACTACATTTATCATTGAGAGTTACTTTTTCCCAATTATAATTAAAAAATTGTAGATACCAATCAAGTTTAGACATATGTCCATCATCATAATTTTCTTTAATCATTCTACGATATAAACGATTATATCTTCGATGAAGACAATTATCTAGTGTGAAATCCATGATGTATAACATTAACTAATACTTTCTCATATGATAAAATATTAAATTTTTACTGTTAACAGATAAAATTAAATATAACGTTTTAAAATTTATATTATAACTATGAAAAAATTTATCATTTTAATATTTCTTTTTTGTTCGGCACAATCTATAATTATTGATAATGGTACTCACTATTTTATAGATGTTTCAAATATATGGTATAAAAAATTATATAATAGTTCCGATTTATATTTTATAAATTATAAAGTTGATGATTTTCATTTCATGATCAAGTACGAAGTTACAAGTGATAATATAACAACTATAATATTAAATGAAACCAACTTCGCTGATGAAAACTTCATTGAAACTCATACTTTTAATATAACTGGTGGTATATGGATATACAATAAAAAACATTATGAAAATGAAGTATATATAATTATTTATAAATATAATTCAAAAGTTACATATATAACTAATACAACTTATATATTCGAAAATGATTTTGAATTGGTACCTTCACTTCATGAAGTATATATTATATCAAACAATACAGTTTATAATTTAGATAATCTTAAATTTATAGTATATAATGATACATACAGAAAATATTTTATAAGAAATTTTAATGGATATTATATTAATGATACTAAAAATAATTCTGATATAACAAAAGGTTCAAGTTTATATGTTTGTTATGATAATAAATGTTTATTATTGCATACATTCAATGAAATTATATTTGATATATCACATGAAACATATGATATATCAAATGAATTTGATTCAATATTCAATGTTTTATTAATGAAACATTTGTAACTCTTTATAATTTTACTGGAAGATTTTCAAAAGTTTATATATATCCCGAACAATGTGAATCTGAAATTCAATCTGAATATAATAAACAAATAAGTTTCGTAGAAACTAAAAATTATACAGTGTTGTATTTATATTTTATTGTATTTTACAATAAAATTTATAAAAGGAAATATAAATATAATTTAATTCAATTGAAAAAAGAAATATATAACTAAATATAATTCAATTGAAAAAGAAATATAAACTAGAAAAAATTAATATTTCTTTCTTCTTTCATTCGTTATTTAATGATAACGAATAATATGAATTTATCTAGGGTTTTATCCTCAGAAACATCAGAAGAATGTGCTATATGTTTGTGTCCGTTAAATATTAATAATCCAGTAGTTATAAATTGCAATCACAAATTTCATAAAGATTGTATACTTGAAGCTATTAAAACTAAAAAGAAGTGTCCATTATGTAGACGATCTATTTCTAACACTGTTTATTTTAGAATTCAATCATTTCCATCAGGTAATAAACAATTGATTGAAGATGTATATTCTAATTGTTTTGAAGGGGTTTTATTTTCTTTGAATAATAAAACTGATATTAATGGTATAAACTTTGTTGATCCAAACGTTAATAATTTTGATGGTGTACCTATACTAACATATGCATACTATAACAAATATACAAAAATTGTAGAGTTGTTAATAAAACATGGTGCTAGAAATACTACAGTTAAACGTTTAAATACCTCCAGAGCAATTTTAGATAAAAATCATATTATTGAACCAATTTATATAAATAATTTTTATATAGATAAACATATTTATAATTTATACACATAATTGTTTAATCTATATAAACAATTATGTGTATAAATTATAAATATGTTTATCTATATAAAAATTTCTCAAATTTACTTTTTTATTTAAAATGGTAAAACGAAGATCAAGTAAAAGATATTCTAGAAAAAAATCTAGTTATAAAAGATCCAATAAAAAACGTAGAACAACACGTAAAAAATATACTCGTAGATCAGAAAAAAAAATTTATTCTGCTAGAAGATTTACAAAATCTAAAAAATTAAGTAAACGTAAAGGTCCAGCATATCATGCAGGAGCTTTTAAGGGAGAAATAATGAAAGGACAAGATAAACATTTATGGAAATCTGTCTCTTATAATGGAATATATAGATGGAAAAGAATTTAATATGCAAAACTTTATAGTTTTACAATTTTTATATTTTTAAAATTATTTATATTTTTATATTTTATATTTTTATATATTTTATATTTTTATATGTTTATAATATTTTTATATATTTATATTTTTATATATTTATATTTTATATTTTATATTTTATAATATTTAATATATGTTTATAATATTTTTAAAATTATTTATATTTTATAATATTTAATATATGTTTATAATATTTTTAAAATTATTTATATATTTAATATATGTTTATAATATTTTTAAAATTATTTATATTTTATAATATGTTAATATTAACGTATACATTCTTCTGAAAATGATATAGAATAAAAACCATCAGTACATGTTGAATTTTTATTATCTGAACCTGTAATGCATATACCACTTTTATAAATTAATTCTACTATATTCATATAACATACTTTTGATACTTGTCTTGTATATGGTTTTGTTTGACAAATTGAAGAAAAAATACTACAATTTATAAGTTTAGGTTTAAAAACATATTCATTAATACATATACCTCTTGTTAACTTATTTGAATATTTTTGAACTGGTATATTACATTTTTTATCTATAGCGATAGCATTTAAAATACACAATATAAATATCAATTGTGATAACATTTTTGTATATTATATAATATTTAGTTAATATTCGTAATTCAAAATTTAATTTTTAAATACATTTTTTTTAAATTTAAAATGTATAAACATTTCTATATTTCAGAATTACGAAATATAGCATATCATAGAGCTCTAAGATTTGATTATAAAACTAGAAAATCTGAATTAATACATATGTTAGAAGAATATGATAATCAAATGTTCATGAATAATATTTTAAATAAACTTGATAAAATTGAAAATAAATTAAACAATGTAAAGTTTAATAAAATAGAAAAACCTTCAATTTATACATCTAAAAACCCAAATTTATCAATTATGAGACTACCTACTATATCTATTACTGGAAAACCTAAAAATTTATCATTTATGAAACAACCTGATGTAAATATTACTGGAAATCAACAATCTGCTATTACTGCAATAATTCCTTCAGAACGTAAATTTACAGCTATGAAACAACCTGATGTAACTATTACTGGAAATCAACCATCTACTTCTAACAATATTACTACAATAGTTCCTATAGGAAGTGGATTTCAAGTAATTGATGATAGTGAACCTATTACTTTAAATACAGATCTTACTCAAGCTGAAGTAGAAATTTATGTTAATGAGCTACGTAGATCTAATATAACATCTGAACAAGTAATGTCAATAGTTGAAATTGTTGATAAAAGTGTTTCTGTTTATATCCCAGAAAATGTAGATGTAAAAGATAAAATATTAGCTCTACAAAACACATGGATAAAGAATATATCTCTAAGAAATGCTATAGCTGGAATATTAACAATTTGTAAATTTACTATTTATGATATGATTATTAAACCTGCAACTGGATATATATTTACAGAAATAAAAGATAAATATGTTGCAATTAGAACAAGAATATATCATACTGTTGTGTATATATTTATTATTCCAATCCTTTTACAAAAACTTCCCGGATGGTATGATCTTGATCAAGGTATACCAGGAGATTTATGGAATTCATTTATAAGCTATTTAGATCCATATGGATTACTTGCAACTTTATTAATTCCTATTGTAAACTATCTACCAGCTAATCCTGTTTTAGCTGCTATACAAAAATTAAGTCAATTGTATGGATTTATAAGATTATTACCTGGAATGGCATAGTGTTTATAATTTTTTTTTGAAAATAATTAAGTAAAATGAAATATATAATTATTTTCAAAAAAATTATTCAAATAGTAATATTTATTTATAGTATAAGTAAAATTCCTGGTATTAAAACAATTTTATCACGATTATCGTTTTTAAAAAATCTTGAAATATCATTAAATTCTACAATTTTTACAATTGTAAGTATAATAGTAAATTTCTATTCATTAACTATATATTTACCATATATAATCAAATTTATTGGGTAAAGGATTTAAATAAACAAATAAAATTTAATTGAGTATATATTAAATTTAATTGAAATGTATTTAATATACTCAATTTTATTTACATTTACAATATGATTTGTATATTAAATTGTTGAGTATATCAAATACATTTTCAATTTAATAATATACTCAACAATTTAATATACAAATCATATTGTAAATGTATATAAAAATTGAATATTAATAAGTTAAATTTAACTTATTAATAATGAATACTTCTATAAAAAGAATTCAATCTGAATTGTCTAAATTTAATAATTTTATGCCAATTTATACTGAAGAAAATAATATACGAGTTTCATATATACTTATCAAGGGTCCAGAAAAAACTCCTTATGAATATGGACTTTTTTTTATCAGAATTGAATTTGGTGATGATTACCCTATATGTCCTCCAAAATGTACTTTTGAAAGTAGTTTTGGAATGAGAATGCATCCAAATTTTTATGCAGAAGGTAAACTCTGTTTAAGTATTATAAATACTTGGGGGGCTAATGAATGGGTACCTACTTATTCATTGACCACATTATGTACCACTATACAAGCACAACTTGATGAAAAACCGATAAAAAATGAACCAGGACATCAAAAAGATTCACAAGAAAAAATCAATCAATTTAATAGTTATGCAGAAATTTGTACATTTAATATTTTGTATCATATTTTAATTTGTATTTATGATAAAAAAATATATAAAAACTTAACTGTTAAAATATTTGATCATTTTAAACAAGATATACTCCAACATGTTAAAAAATATAAAGATAAAATAATAGAAAAAATACAAAATTTAAATCTGTCAGGTAAAAGTATGTATGGAGAAGTTCATTGTAATAAGAATGAACTTATATCTAAAATCGAAGAATGTATATTATATTAAAAGTTTTTCTATTTTTTTATTAAATAGAAATTATTAATTTGTAAATGTTTTATATATTTATATAAATATAAATATAAATATATAAATATAAATATAAATATAAATATATAAATATAAATATAAATATAAATATATAAATATAAATATATAAATATAAATATATAAATATATAAATATAAATATATATTTTAGAAATATATAAATATATATTTATATATTTATATTTATATTTATATAGTTAAGTTAATATTTATATAGTTAGTTAAATAATATTTTTATCGTTTGGATAAACTTATATTTATCTAGATCTATGTGTTATTATATAAAAATGAACTATTT
>Ga0116230_10000704_pt1 | contig 29952 bp, 35 predicted proteins | sample S1TSphfallax_3_FD_88678 | JGI IMG/M metagenome (GOLD analysis project Ga0116230, IMG submission 88678) | Host-associated microbial communities from peat moss isolated from Minnesota, USA - S1T2_Fd - Sphagnum fallax MG | ecosystem: Host-associated > Plants > Peat moss > Unclassified | place... | reverse complement strand
GGAGGCGGCCCGCGCCAGCAGGACTTCGGCGCCCGACTTAAAGTCGCTACCGCTGCTCCCTTCCGGGCCTGACGGGGTTCGTGACCAGTCGTCGCGAAGATGCAAACGCGAGCCACCATGGACTCACAAGAAACTAAGAAAAAGCCCAAAGGCAAAGACAATAAAAAACTCAACACGCAATGCAACTCAAATCGGCTGGACGGGAGGGATGGCGAGGCTTCGCCTCGTCCCTTCGGGACCGCCGTCGCGGCGACGGCGGCATCCCTCCCTCGCCTCGAACCGATTATCGGCGCCGGCCGAGCTGACCTGCCCGAGTCGATCATCGCAACATAACCTTTTGGCGGAGAGGGAGGGATTCGAACCCTCGAACACCTTTTGGGATGTTACTCACTTTCCAGGCGAGCGCCTTCGACCACTCGGCCACCTCTCCACACGGGCCGCAAGGGTACCGGACGCGGGTCAAGCGATCAAATCGAGGGTGCGGCGGGCGGCGGACGCGCCGGCGCAGGCTCTTTGAACCGGGGCGGCAGGTCGAGGCAAGCATCCGTCGACTTGCGCGCTGGCGGCGTGACCCCGGCGTCGGGGATCACCAACGCACCCTGAACGTTCGGTGCATCGATGCCGGCAGGCACGCGCAACGGCGCGACCTGGACCGCCTTCTGGTACTCCTGCTCGGACGAAGAGTGGCAATCGCGCTCGAACATGTGATGAATACTGCAGGCCCCGAGCAAAGCGCTCAAGGGAAGGCACATCAACAATCGCAATCTCGTCATGCTGCTTGATCCTTTAGTTCAATTCCGGCGGCCCGCATGGCGCGCAGGATCGTCTCCTCGTGCACCGAGGAAAGATCCACGAGCGGCAAGCGCAAGCTGCCCCCGATGAGGCCGAGGCGAGCAACCGCCCACTTCACGGGGATCGGACTCGACTCGATAAACAGGTCGCGATGCAGGGCTTGCAGGCTGGCATCGATCGTGCGAGCCGTCGTCAGATCGCCGGCCAAGGCCGCCACGCAGGCTTCTTTCATGCGGCCGGGCGCAACGTTGGCGGTCACGGAAATCACGCCCTTGGCACCCACGGCCAGATAATCGACGAAACTCGCGTCGTCGCCCGACAATAGTGCGAATTCCGGAGGGCAAACCGCCAGCAACTCCCGAGCGCGCTGCAACAAACCCGTTGCTTCCTTGAGCGCGACAATCTGCGGATGCCGCGCCAATCGACCGATCGTGGGCGGCAAAACATCCACCGCGGTTCGGCCCGGTACATTATACAGAATCACGGGCGCCTCGGAGGCGTCGGCGGCGGCCATGAAGTGCCGATAGAGTCCCTCTTGCGGGGGCTTATTGTAATAGGGGGCCACCAGCATCACGCCATCGACGCCCAGGCGGGACAGCAAGCGTGTGCGCGCCACCGTGCCGGCCGTTGAGTTCGTTCCTGCGCCGACCAAGACGCGGAGCCTGCCGCGACATCGGGCCACGGCCCGCCCAGTCAGCTCCTCGATCTCGGTGAGGCTCAAGGAAGGGGATTCACCGGTCGTGCCTGCGACCACGACGGCATCGGTGCCTTCCGCCATGTGAAAGTCGAGCAATCGATCCCAGGCAGGCCAGTCCAGGCTGCCATCCGCCGTCATCGGCGTGACGATGGCGACCATACTTCCGCTGAACATCGCAGGACTCCAAGGGGAAATATCGCTACCTTAAGTGGCGGACCGGCACGCTGGCAAGCGCCACCGATGTTAACTCTTCGCCAGACGCAGCGATCCTTAGTAGAATTTGCGGCCAATGAAACAACATATCGTGATTTCGGCGGTCGGGGGCGACCGCGTCGGCATGGTCCACGACCTCACCAAGGCGGTAACCGATTGCGGCGGCAGCATCAGTGAAAGCCGCATGACCTCGCTCGCGAGCGAGTTTGCCATGCTGCTCTTGGTGACCGGGAACTGGCACACCTTGGCCAAGCTCGAAGGGGAGTTTAAGAAGCTCGCCGACGCGAGCGGCATGAACATCCAGTTGCGGCGCACCGAGGCGCGCGCGGCGCGCAACGACATGCTGCCCTACTCAATCGACGTCGTCTGTCTGGATCAGACCGGCATCGTCGCGGGCCTGTCGGGATTTTTCTCGCAACGCGGCGTCGACATTGCGGAGCTGTCGACGCGTTCCTACGCGGCGGCCCACACGGGTGCGCCGATGTTTTCGGTTCAGCTCATCGTCAATGTGCCCAGTCGACTTCACATCGGCGTGCTGCGCGAGGAGTTCATGGATTTCTGTGATCACCTGAATTTGGATGCCATTTTCGAACCAGTCAAGAGTTAACATCATTCATGAGCAAGATCGACATTGGAAAAAAAGCGCCGCCATTCACTCTGGAGGGAACCCGCGGCACCTGGGCCCTCAAAGACGCCCTCGGGAGTCACGTCGTCCTGTACTTCTATCCGCGCGACAACACGCCCGGCTGCACCAAGGAGGGTGAGAGCTTCACGGCCTCGTATGCGCAGTTCAAGAAAGCGAAGACCCTGATCTTCGGCATTTCGCCCGACAGCGTCGATTCCCATGAGAAGTTTCGCAAGAAGCTCGGATTTCCGTTCGATCTGTTGAGCGACCCGGATCAGACGGTTTGCAAACTCTACGACGTGATTCAAGAAAAGAGCATGTACGGCAAGAAATACCTCGGTGTCGAGCGCAGCACCTTCCTCATCGATGCGAAAGGCGTGTTGCGCGAAGCTTGGCGAAAAGTCAAAGTCGATGGTCACGCCGAAGCAGTGCTGGCAGCGGTAAAAGCACTGTGACCGGCGCCCTGCGGCCGGCACGGGCCGTCGCCTTGAAACCGCGCAAAGCTGCGGCCGAGAGACGGATCTTCGTACTCGACACCAACGTGCTCATGCACGACCCGACGGCGATCTTCCGTTTCGAGGAACACGACATCTACATTCCGATGACCGTGCTCGAGGAACTCGACGCCGGCAAGAAGGGACTGTCGGAGTCCGCACGCAACGTGCGACAAGTCAGCCGTTTTCTCGACGAACTCATGCAGGGTGCAACCAAGAAGCAAATCGACCGCGGCCTGGCGCTGCCGACGAGCGTGCCGATCAGCCGCGGCAAACCGCCGCCGGGCGGCCGTGTCTTCTTCCAGACCCAACTTCTGGTGTCGGTCTTGCCGGCGAGTCTGCCCGGCCACGGCGCCGACAACGCGATCCTGGCCGACACCCTGGCGCTGCAGCAGAAATTTCCCGCCGCTCGCGTCACCTTGGTCTCGAAAGACATCAACATGCGGATCAAGGCCGCGATCGTCGGGGTACAGGCGGAGGACTACTCGAGCGACAAGACCATCGAAGATGCCGATTTGCTGCCGAGCGGCGTACAAAAACTGCCGCCGAACTTTTGGGACAAGCACGGCAAGGGCATGGAGTCCTGGCAACAGCAGAGCCGCACGTACTACCGCGTACGCGGACCGCTCGTGCACGAATGGCAGACTCACCAGTTCGTCTACGACTCCAGCGACAACGGCGTCGAGGCCATCATCCGCAAGTTGGAGGATGAGTCGGCGATCCTCGAGCTCACCGTCGATTACCGTACCGAGCGCAACAACGTCTGGGGTGTCAGCGCCCGCAATCGCGAGCAAAATCTGGCCCTGAATTTGCTGATGGATCCGGAGATCGACTTCGTGACCGTGCTCGGCCCCGCGGGCACCGGCAAGACCTTGTTGACGCTGGCTGCCGGGTTGTCGCAAACCTTGGACCATAATCGCTTCAGCGAGATCATCATGACTCGCGTCACGATTCCGCTCGGCGAAGACATCGGTTTTCTGCCCGGCACGGAAGAGGAAAAAATGGAGCCCTGGATGGGCGCCCTGATGGACAATCTGGAGGTCCTGACGCAAAGCCAGCCCGGCGGCACCTGGGGCCGCGCCGCGACCAACGACCTGCTGCGACATCGCATCAAGATCCGCTCCTTGAATTTCATGCGCGGGCGGACGTTCTTGAACCGTTTCATCATCATCGACGAGGCGCAAAATTTGACGCCGAAGCAGATGAAAGCCTTGGTGACGCGCGCAGGTCCAGGCACGAAGATGATCTGCCTCGGCAATATCGCGCAAATCGATACACCCTATTTGACCGAAACGACCTCGGGCCTGACCTATGTGGTCAACCGGTTCCACGGTTGGACGCACTCGGGCCATATCACTCTGGTGCGCGGCGAGCGCTCCCGTTTGGCGGACTACGCGTCCGAAGTGCTCTGATTTTGCGGCCAACTCCTGCGAACTTAGCCCCCCCGGTCGCGGTCCAACGATGTCAATGAAGCGCCTGAAGTCCCAATTCGCGCGGTTGCCCACGTTGCTTGCGGCGCTTGCCCTCGGGACGAGCATGAGTATCGCCTGGGTCAGCGGTGCGGACGCCCAGCAAACCCCGGGCAGCGGCGGCGGCGATTCGGATCTGCCGGAACTGGGCAGTGCCGCCAATGCGGCGATCACGCTCGAGGATGAATACGGCGCCGGCCTCATGTACCTGCGGCAGATGCGGGAGCAGAACGTGCTGCTCGAGGATCCGGAGGTCGAGGAATACATCCAGGATCTTGGCCACAGGCTCTCCAGCCATGCCGAGGAAGGCCAGCATCAATTCACGTATTTCGTGATCAAGGATCCGACGCTGAATGCCTTCGCGATTCCCGGCGGGTTCATATTCATGAACAGCGGGTTGTTTCTCATTACAGACAACGAGAACGAACTCGCGGGCGTCTTGGCGCATGAAACGGCGCACGTCACGCAGAGGCACATCGCGCGCGGCATCATGGATCAATCGAAATCCGGTTTGGTCTCGACCGCCGCGATGCTTGCCGCGATCCTGCTCGGGGCGACTGCGGGGCGCGGTTCACCGAATGCGATGGAGGGAGCGGTGCTCGCGACCCAGGGCGCCGCGATTCAGCATCAGATCAACTACACGCGTGCGCAGGAATTCGAGGCGGATCGGGTCGGCATCTACACGATGGCGGCTGCCGGTTTCGATCCGCTCGGCATGGCGGACTCGTTCGCGAACCTCGAACGGAATTCGCCAAGCCCGGATCGCATTCGGCAGGTCGACTTCCTGCTCGACCACCCGGTCACGGCAGACCGCATTGCCGAGGCGCGTAACCGCGCCGCGCAAATCGGTCGCATACACCATGAGGACTCGCTGAGCTTCGGCTTGATCCGCGAACGCATCCGCTCGCTGGTCGGCGATCCACATGTCGCGATCGACTACTACAACGGCCTCATCAAGAATGGCGCGGGAACCACGCTGGCCGAACGCTATGGCCGTGCCGTGGCCTATACGAATGCCAAAGAACCAGGTCCCGCGATCCAGCAATTACAGGCGTTGCTGCTCGAATACCCCAAGGTGACGCAACTATACGGTGCCCTCGGCCAGGCATACCTTGCCAACGGTCAGACCAAGGAGTCGGCGGCGATCCTGGAAAAAGCGTTGAACCTCTTCCCGCGCAACGTGCCGATCACGATCCGGCTGGCCGAGACTGAAATGCATGCCGGCGACAACAAGCGGGCCCATCTGTTGTTGCTCGATCTGTTCGATGTCGTCGAGCCCACGCCGAGTCAGGCGCGCCTGATTGCAAAAGCTGCGAATGCGGCCGGCGATGTCGCCGACTCGTATTATTACCTGTCCGACTATTACATCATGAACGGCGATTTGCAGCGGGCATCGACCCAGTTGCAATTGGCCCTGGAGCTTCCGGGATTGAATCCGATTCAGCGAGCCCGTTTCAGCGCCCTGCTCGAGGAAGTTCACACGGCGCTTGCGCGCGAGAAAAAAACGCGGGTTGCTGACGACAACGGCAACGGCCAGCATTGATAGCATCCAATTCAAACAGGGAACGAAAAATGAAAACCCGCTCCGCCACGACTGCGCTGCTATGCGCGCTCGGCAGTCTTGCGCTCTGCGCCTGCGTCACCTTGCCGCCCAATGCGCCTCGCTCACCGCAGGACCCGTATGAACGGTGGAATCGCGGCGTCTACAAGTTCAACGACGCGATCGACCGGGGCGTCGTCAAGCCCGTGGCGCGCACCTATGTAAAGATATTGCCGGAAGCGGTGCGCACCGGCATCCACAATTTCTTCACCAACTTGGACACGCCGACGGTCATGATCAATGACGCGCTGCAGGGCAAGCTGCGCGCCGCCGGCGCCGATCTGGGCCGCTTCCTGCTCAACACGACGGTCGGAGTCGGGGGTCTGCTCGATCCGGCCACTCAGGTAGGTATTCCACGCAATGAAGAGGACTTCGGACTCACGCTGGCGGCCTGGGGCGTGCATCCGGGTCCGTTCATCGAGCTACCTTTGCTCGGGCCCTCGGATGTGCGCGACGCGCCTGCGAAGCTCGTCGACACCTATACCAATCCGCGCCAATACGTCAAGAACAGCTACGTTAAATACGGGCTGTACGGCGTCTATTTCGTCGACCTGCGCGCCTCGCTGTTGTCTTTGGATCCAACGCTGCAGAGCGTCTATGACCCGTATGTATTCATTCGCGATGCTTACCTACAGCGGCGCGCCTTTCTATCGGGGCAGCGACCCGCACAATACGACGACACGTCGCTGGATCCGGACTTACTCGATCCCTCGGAGAAGCCGGCCGGCGCACCCGCGACGACGCCGACACCAACTCCGTCGCCTGCGCCTACGCCGAGCGAACCGAGCGAGGCAAGTCCGCAACCGTAACCGCGGTCAGCCCCAAACGAGCAGTTCTTCGACTTCGCTCAGACGAGCGAGCTGCTGCAATTGCATGGGGACGTTCTCGTAACGCAAGGACCGCTTTGCGGCGCGTGCGACGCTGAGCCATTCGAGCAACAAGGCGAGTCCGGCGCTGTCGGTTGCCGTGACGCCGCCGAGATCGATGAACGCGGCGTGTCCGGCGAGGATCGCCTCCGAGCCGCTGCCGAGCAGGTCGCCGACCGTGCCGAAATCGAGGACGCCCGCGATCGACGCCCGTTCAGCGTCGTGCAAGCTCAAAATCGCGGAATTATGCGAGGTATCGTTCAAGGGGCGAACACTCAGTTCGGCTTCGGCGTGATGCCTTGGCTCTCGAGCCTTGCAATGACCTCATCGAGCCCCTTGGCCTGCACCTCGGCGCCGATGTCGGTACGGAAACTCTTGATGTACGAGACGCCGTCGATGACCACATCCCAGGCCTTCCATCCAGAATCGGTCTTGTGCAATTCGAAAATGACGGGCACGGTCGAGCCGGAAGCGCGCGTCACTTCCGTGCGCACGCTCGCTCTCGTATCGGCGGGGTCGCCACGGTACGGCAGGATCTTGAATCGGTCGGCCGTGAAATCGACCAAGGCCGAACCGTAATTACGCAATAGCGAATGATAAAACGCATCCACGAAGCGCTGCCGCTGCTCAGGGGTTGCGGTCCGCCATGCCTGACCCAGCACCAGGCGCGCCGCGGTTTCGCTGTCAAAACTCGGCAGCAATACCGTTGCCACCAGGTGGTCAAGCTTCGCGGGATCGGACTTGTACATGGCCCGGTTGGCGTCCAGTTCCGTGAGCATGCGCTGGGCCGAGTTCTGCACGATCTGGTCGGGCGCGAGACCGGCGGTCGAGGCTACGGGGGGCGGCGTATCCGCAGCCGCGATGCCCATGGGGCCTGCGGCGCAAAGCAACAAGATCGCAAGGAGGCGCGTTTTCATTTGGTTTTCTCCGGTGTTGCGGGCGGATTCGCCTTGGCTTGACCCGGGTCCGAACTTGCAGGGGTCTTCGCGAAATTCGCCACTAATTGACCGATCAAATTCTCCAGCACAAGTGCCGACTGGGTAAAGTCGATTTGATCGTTGTTCTTCAGATAAGTTTCCGAGCCGCCCGCCGTGAGTCCGACGAACTTGCCGCCCAGCAGCCCCTGCGTATAAATGCTGGCATCGCTATCGCTCGGTATTTGATTGTATTGCGCACCGATGCGCATCACGACGACCGCCTTGTAGTCTTTGGAGTCGAACGAGATGCCGACCACGCGGCCGATCTCGACACCGGCCATCGATACCGGAGCGCCGACACGCAGGTCCCCGATGTTGTCGAATTTGGCGGTCACGTCGTAATGCGGCTTGCTGCCGAAGACGATGCCGCGGTTGGTGGTCTGCGTCGTCAGAAACACAAGCGCCGCAAATCCCAGGACGATGAATAGCCCGGTCCCGATACTCAAGCTACGCGAGTTGCGCATCACGACTCCCTTTCTACAGAAACATGGCTGTGATCAGATAATCCAAAAAGAGCGTCATGACGGCGGATGTGACCACCGTCCGTGTCGTCGCCCTGCCGACACCTTCCGCCGTCGGCGAGGCGTTATAGCCTTCGTACACGGCAATCAGACTGCACGCGACACCGAAGATCAAACTCTTGACGATGCCCTGATTGACATCGGCCAGCGCGACGCCGCCGCGCATTTGTGACCAGAAACTGCCGGAGTCGATGCCCATGAGCTGCACGCCGATGAGCTGGGCACCGTAGAGCCCAATCATACTGAAGATCGCCGCGAGCAGGGGCATCGCAATGACCCCGCCGAGAAAGCGCGGCACGACGACGCGCCTTACCGGATCGACAGCCATCATTTCCATGGCCGACAACTGATCGGTCGCACGCATCAGACCGATCTCGGAGGCGAGCGCCGTGCCGGCGCGTCCGGCGAACAGCAGCGCCGTGACCACCGGCCCCAATTCCTTGACGAGCCCGATCGCGGTCGCCGTGCCGAGCGCCTCCTCGGAGCCGAAACGCTGCAATAGCTGGAATCCCTGCAAACCCAGCACCATGCCCACGAACAGTCCCGACAGCATCACGATGATCAAGGAAAGCACGCCCGCGTTGTACACCTGCTCCAGAACCAGGTCGAAGCGAACCAAAGCGGCCGGCGTCGCGATCAACAAGCGCAGCAAAAATCTCGTGATGTCGCCGAGACGCGCGATATTGTCGATCAGGGTCGCCCACAAACGCTTCAAGCCGATCACGTGGGCGTGTCGCGCGAAAGCAGTTCGGCGAAGTAATCGGGCGCCGGATAGTGAAATGGCACGGGGCCATCCGCGAGCCCGTCCATGAACTGATGCACGATCTCGGACTGCGAGGCCCGCATCTCGGCGGGAGTCCCGTGAGCCACGACCGTGCCGCCCGACAGCAGGTACACCGCATCGGCGACGCTGGAAATTTCCTGCACGTCGTGCGACACGACGATGCTGGTCAGTCCGAGCGTGTCGTTGAGCCGACGGATCAGGCGCAAGATAACGCCCATTGAAATTGGATCGAGGCCGACGAAAGGTTCGTCATAGATCATGATCTCCGGGTCCATGACGATTGCGCGAGCGAGCGCGACCCGGCGGCTCATCCCCCCCGACAGCTCGGCAGGCATGAGATCGATGGCACCGCGCAGACCGACCGCCTGCAGCTTCGTGAGCACGAGCTGCCGGATCAGCCGCTCTGGCAGCGTCGTATGTTCGCGCAACGGGAAGGCGACGTTTTCGAACACGTTCAAATCCGTGAGCAAGGCGCCGTTTTGGAACAGCATGCCCATGCGCCGGCGCAACACATACAGCTGATCGCGATTCAGCGACGCAAGATCGAAACCGGCCACGCGAATCGAGCCCGACACCGGTCTTGCCTGCCGGGTGATCAAGCGCAAAAGCGTCGTCTTACCGGTACCGCTCGGCCCCATCACCGCGGTGACCTGGCCGCGCGGTATGTTCATGTTCAGACCGGAGAAAACCGGACGACCGTTTACCGAATAATTCAGACCGCTGATTTCGACAATGGCGGGAGTTTGATTCAAGGGATCCGTTATTCGTAAGGGCCCCGCGCGATCGCTGCGCGGGGCCACTCGGGGACAAAGAGTCTGGACAAAAACACCTAGGCGGCGTTTTCCAGCGCACTCGTGTAAGTGCCGACCGAAGCGAGACCGTTCAATTTCACGCGCTTGAACAAGGCTTGTTGCCCGGCCAGGAAATTGCCGGCATGACCCGACCACGCCGCCAATGCATTGTCTTGCAAGGCACGGCCGTAGCTGAAAGTCACCGGCCAGGGCAAGGGCCCCAACTTGTTGATCAAATTCAGGTGATGGGTCGCATCGACCGAACTCTGGCCGCCGGAGAGGAACGCGATTCCCGGCACGGCAGACGGCACGTAGCGCTTGAGCACGCGCAGCGTCGCTTCCGCCACCTGTTCCGGCGCCACTTTCTGGCCGGACTTCTTGCCGGGAACGATCATATTGGGCTTCAGAACGATGCCTTCGAGAAACACCTTGGCGGAGTACAGATGACTGAACACGGTCTCGAGTGCGGCGGAGGTGACCTCCTCGCAGCGCTCGATCGTATGGTTGCCATCCATGAGCACCTCGGGTTCGACGATCGGAACGATATTGGCCTCCTGGCAGAGCGCGGCATAGCGCGCGAGCGCGGCGGCATTGGCTTCAATCGCGTACGTGGTCGGAATGCCGGTCCCGATGTCGATCACCGCACGCCACTTCGCAAAGCGCGCACCGATCGCATGATAGGCGGCGAGGCGCTCGCGCAAGCCATCGAGACCTTCGGTGATCGTCTCGCCCGGGTAGCCAGCCAGGGGCTTGGCGCCAGTGTCGACTTTGATGCCCGGCAGAATGCCGAGTTTGGTCAAAAACGTCGGAAACGGCACGCCGTCCTTGGTCTTCTGATGAATGGTCTCATCATAGAGAATCACGCCGCTGACATAGTCACTGGCGCCGGGAGTTGTAAACAGCAGTTCGCGGTACAGTCTGCGGTTCTCCTCGGTGGACTCCAGCTTGATCCCCGCGAAACGCTTGCCGATCGTGCTCGTGCTCTCGTCGGCGGCGAGAATACCCTTCTGCTTCGCAACCATTGCCTTCGCAATGGCGGACAATTCTTCGTGGTTCATGAATCGATATCTCTGTTGCTTAAGGATTAGAGGTAGGTGCCGCACGCGAGAATAGCAAAATTGACAGCGTCCCGCGCTGCAGTGGAACTTCCGCCCAAATAGGACTAAAATCGTCCACTATGCTGCGTATGGGGAAGTTGACAGATTACGCCACGGTGGTTCTTGCCAGTCTAGCGCAGGAACCGACCGGACATTGCGCTGCCGCAGATCTCGCCGAGCGCACGCGGCTGCGACCGCCGACGGTCAGCAAAGTCCTCAAGGAACTGCAGCGGGCCGGCATGGTGATCTCCTCGCGCGGCGCCATGGGCGGATACCGGCTCGCACGGCGCCCGGAGCTGATCACCGCCGCTCAGATCCTCGACGTGTTCGAGGGTCCGGTTGCCATTACCGAATGCAGCACGGCGGCGAGCCAATGCGGCATCGAGAAACTGTGCCGGGTCAGCAGCGCCTGGCAGCGCGTCAACGCCGCGATTCGCCGTGCGCTCGAGGACGTGACCTTGCATCAGCTTGCCGGCCTCGATTCGGTCGGCGTACGTGTCGCGACCCTGGCGGCGGAGATTCGCCAGGGCGGCGCCGCTCACAACCCCGCTGAAATCAACGCCGCGGAAATTAACCCTGAGAAAATGAACGGATAGCCATCGTGTCAACCAAGTCTCCAGACGTAGAAGCCCTGATCGCGCAAAAATACCGCCACGGATTCGTGACGGATATCGAGTCGGACAGCCTGCCCCCGGGCTTGGACGAGAGCGTGGTCGCGGCAATTTCTGCGAAGAAGAAGGAACCGCAGTTCCTCTTGGATTGGCGCCTCAAGGCGTTTCGACATTGGCAGACCATGCGTGAGCCGCAATGGGCGCGCGTCCATTACAGGCCGATCGATTATCAGGACATTTCCTATTATTCGGCCCCGCGGGCGCCCGTCGATGCGCCGAAAAGCCTCGATGAAGTGGACCCGAAGCTGCTCGCGACCTATGCGAAGCTCGGAATTCCCTTGCACGAACGGGCCCGGCTTGCGGGCGTCGCGGTGGATGCCGTGTTCGACAGCGTCTCGGTCGCCACCACGTTCAAGGACAAGCTCGGCAAGGCAGGCGTCATTTTCTGCTCCTTCTCCGAAGCGGTACATAATCATCCGGAACTGATCGAGCGCTATCTCGGCTCGGTCGTCCCAACCGGCGATAATTTTTTTGCCGCTTTGAACTCCGCCGTGTTCTCGGATGGATCCTTCGTCTACGTCCCGCCGGGCGTCCGCTGCCCGATGGAGCTGTCGACCTATTTCCGGATCAATGCGGCCAAGACGGGTCAGTTCGAACGAACGCTGATCATCGCCGCCGAGGGCGCGTCGGTGAGCTATTTGGAAGGCTGCACCGCGCCGATGCGCGATGAAAACCAGCTGCATGCCGCGGTCGTCGAACTGGTCGCTCTCGACGACGCGTCGATCAAGTACTCGACTGTGCAGAACTGGTATCCGGGCGATGAGAACGGCGTGGGCGGCATTTACAATTTCGTGACCAAGCGCGGCGAATGCCGCGGGCGCAATTCCAAGATCTCCTGGACCCAGGTCGAAACTGGATCGGCGATCACCTGGAAATATCCGAGCTGCGTTCTCAAGGGCGACGGGTCGATCGGCGAATTTTATTCAGTCGCGGTGGCGAATCATTATCAACAAGCCGATACCGGCACGAAGATGATTCATATCGGCAAGAACACGAAGAGCACGATCGTCTCGAAGGGCATCTCTGCGGGCCGCGCGGTGAACACCTATCGCGGTCTCGTCAAGATTTTGCCGAGCGCCGAAGGTGCGCGGAATTTCACGCAGTGCGATTCGTTGCTGATGGGCGGCCGCTGCGCCGCGCACACCTTCCCGTACATGGAAGTGAAGAACCCGGGCGCGACCGTGGAACACGAAGCCAGCACGTCGAAGATCGGTGAGGACCAATTGTTTTACTGCTTGCAGCGCGGGATCTCGGCGGAAGACGCCGTCAACATGATCGTGAGCGGTTTCTGCAAGGTGGTGTTCAAGGAACTACCGATGGAATTCGCGGTGGAGGCGCAAAACTTGCTCAGCGTCAGCCTTGAGGGCGCCGTTGGATGAGCGGGCCGCGCCGCCCGCTCGAGGTTTGAATTTCGGAGAATTTGGGAGCCGACTTTGCTGAATATTGCGAACTTGAGTGCCCGTGTTGCGGGCAAGAACATCCTGAACGGCATAGACCTCAGGATCAACGCCGGCGAGGTCCATGCAATCATGGGCCCGAACGGTTCCGGCAAGAGCACGCTGGCGCAGGTGCTCGCCGGGCGCGAAGACTACGAAGTGACCGGCGGCAGCGTGCAGTTCCTGGACCAGGACCTGCTTGCGCTCAGTGCCGAGGAACGCGCGCGCGCTGGCTTGTTCCTCGGGTTTCAATACCCCGTTGAGATTCCCGGCGTCAACAATGTATACCTGCTGAAGGCCGCCTTGAATGCAAAGCGCAAAGCCGCCGGCGAGCCCGAAGTCGACGCCTACGAGTTTCTTGCGCTGATCAAGCAAAAGATGAAGTTCATGGAAATGAGCGAGACTTTTCTGTCGCGCGGCGTGAACGAAGGGTTCTCCGGCGGCGAAAAGAAGCGCAACGAGATCCTGCAGATGCTCGTCCTGGAACCGAAACTCGCGATTCTGGACGAAACGGATTCGGGGCTCGATATCGACGCACTCAAGATCGTCTCGAAGGGGGTCAACAGCCTGCGCGACCCGACCCGCGCGGTCGTTCTGGTGACGCATTATCAGCGGTTGCTCGACTACATCGAGCCGGATTACGTGCATGTCTTGTCGGGCGGTCGCATCCTGAAATCCGGAGACAAGTCGCTTGCCCTCGAGCTCGAGCGGCGCGGCTATGACTGGGTGCGCGCGAGCCTGGTGGCATGAGCGCAGTGGCCTATTCGCGCCTCGACCCGCCGCAGTCGCCGGCCTTGCGCTCGTTCGAGGCACAGTGGCAATCGCGCACACGCGATTCCCTGCACGCCTGGCGCGAGCCCGCGATGCAGCGATTCTTGGGCTTAGGTCTGCCGACGACCCGCGACGAGAGCTGGCGCTACACGAACTTGCGGCGCCTCGCCGCACAGAGCTTTCTAGAATCCTCGGAGGCGGCCGCCCTCCGCGCGGCAACGCGCGCCACGGCCTTGCGCGACGGGGCCCTGCGAATCGCCATCGTGAACGGTTATCCGCAGCTTGCCGGCGTGGCAGCCATCGACGGCATCGAGATTTCGAGTCTGCGCGACATGGCGCGCCTCGATCCAGGCGCGCTCGGTGGCTATCTTCAGACGACGTCGGATACCGACGCGCAGCGTTGGGCCCTGCTCAACACGGCCCTGTTCGTCGACGGCTTGTTCATCAAGGTCCGCTCCCGGGTGACTACGCCCCTGGTGCTCGTGCATACGACGGAGGGCGCTGCCGGGACCGCAAGTCACCCGCTCATCATCGTCGAGGCGTCCCGCGGGTCGACGGCCACGATCATCGAACAGTTTGCGGACACTGCTGCGACGTCCAGCCTGTGCAATGCGGTGACCCACTTGCACCTCGATACCGATGCCGAAATCGAACATTATCGAATCTTTGCAACCTCGCCGGACGCAAGCCATATCGATACGCTCAACATCCGGCAACAGGCGCGCAGTCGCTGCAAGCAGTTCACGATCACGCAAGGCGGCGGACTCGTGCGCACGAACCTCGCGTCCGACCTGCTCGGCGAGCATGCCAGGCTCGACAGTTTTGCGCTCTTGGTTGGACACGGCGCGCGGCATGTCGACTGCCACAACGTCGCCCGGCATGCGGTACCGCATACCCAAAGTCGCCAGACCGCCAGGTCGATCGCGAGCGGCACCAGCCGGGTCATTTTCAACAGCAAGGTCGTGGTGGAGTCCGGCGCGAGTCATTCGGAGTCGCGACAGTCGAGCCGCGGGCTTTTGCTGTCGCCGGAAGCGGAGATCGACACGCGGCCGCAGCTCGAGATTCATACCGACGAGGTCAAATGCGCCCACGGTGCGACCACCGGCCGCTTGGACCCGAACATGCTGTTCTATATGCTGTCGCGCGGAATAGATCGGGCGACGGCGCAAAGCTTGCTTGTCTATGCGTTCCTCGCCGACGTGCTCACCGACATGGCCAGCGCCGAAACTCGTGCCGATGTCGAGACCGGCTTGATTGCGCAATTGCCCGATTCCCAGCTCCTGCAGGAATTCCGATGAACAATGTCGCCGCGGCTCAACAGACACTGAAATTCGACGTCGAGGCGATTCGCCGCGAGTTTCCCGTGCTGGCCAGGATGGTGCACGGGAAACCGCTCGCGTTCCTCGACAATGGCGCATCGGCGCAGCGCCCCAATTCCGTCATCGCAGCCGTCGATGACTACGAACGGCATCATCACGCCAATATCCATCGCGGCGTGCATGCCTTGAGCCAGGAGGCAACGGCGCTCTATGAGGGCGCTCGTGACCGCATCGCCGGCTTCATCGGCGCCCGCTCACGCAACGAGATCATCTTCGTCCGCGGGACGACCGAGGCGATCAACCTGGTCGCGCAGAGTTTCGGACGCCCCAGCTTGCAGGCGAACGATGAGATCCTGATCACCCATCTGGAGCATCACGCCAACATCGTCCCATGGCAGATCCTCTGCGAGCAGACGGGCGCGCGCTTGGTCGTGGCGCCGATGGACTCTCGCGGCGAAGTCCATGCCGATGCGGTCGAGGCCTTGATGGGGCCACGCACGAAGATTTTCGCCTGCGCGCATGTTTCCAATGCGCTCGGCACGGTATTGCCCGTGCGTCGGTTGATTGCGGGCGCGAAAGCGCGCGGCATCGCGACGCTGATCGACGGCGCCCAGGCGATTCCGCACATGGCTGTGGACGTGCAGGATTTGGATTGCGATTTCTACGCGTTCTCGGGCCACAAAATGTTCGGCCCCACCGGGATCGGCGTGCTCTACGGACGCGAATCGATACTCGAGCGCATGCCGCCCTGGCAAGGCGGCGGCGACATGATTCTGACGGTGAGCTTCACCAAGACGACCTATAACGGCCTGCCGCACAAGTTCGAGGCGGGTACGCCGAATATTTCCGGCGTGGTCGGGCTCGGTGCGGCCGTCGACTTCTTCGGCACGCTCGACCTGGACGCGGCGCACGCGCATGAGCAGGAACTGCTCGACTACGCCACATGCATGCTCGGCAAAATCGAGGGGCTGCGCATGATCGGCACCGCCGCCCACAAGGCGAGCCTGGTCTCGTTCGTGGTCGCCGGCGTGCATCCGCACGATTTGGGCACCATTCTCGACCAGGACGGCATCGCCATCCGCACGGGGCACCACTGCGCGATGCCGGTCATGGAATTCTTCAAGGTACCGGCCACGGCTCGCGCGTCGTTCGCTTTCTACAATACTTTCGACGAAATCGATCGGCTCGGCGCCTCGATCGAACGCGCACGTCGCCTGTTCGCCTGAGAACCAGATCCATGGAGCTTTCCGATCTCTACCGCGACGTGATCCTCGATCACAATCGACATCCGCGCAATTTCGGGAACCTGAGCCCCGCCAACGCCACGATCGAGGGATTCAATCCCTTGTGCGGCGATCGTCTGACCTTGCGTTTGCAACTCACGGATGACCGCATCGCCGACATCCGCTTCGAGGGACAGGGTTGCGCGATATCGACGGCGTCGGCGTCCCTGATGACCGAGGCGGTCAAGGGAAAGACCCGTGCGGAGGCGGAGCAGCTGTTCGAACGGATCCACGGACTGCTCACGGACGATGCGGCACCCGTTGACGAGCAACTCGGAAAATTGGCGGCCTTGTCCGGCGTGCGCGAGTTTCCGGCGCGCGTAAAATGCGCGAGCCTATGCTGGCACACGCTCGCGTCTGCCCTGAAAGCCGGGCAAACGGCCAGCTTGCCCGCCGTCTCCACCGAATAAGCGGACCTCGACATGCGCTCCTATGAAAATGAACCGATTGCCGTGCAACGTGATGTCAGGGCCGTAGCGATTCCCGCCGGCGTCGAAGTCACGCTCAAGGTCGGTCAGGTCGGCTACATCACCCAGGCATTGGGCGGCAGCTTTACGGTCTATATCGAAGGCAATCTGTTTCGCATCCCGGGCAGCGAAGCCGACGGCATCGGCATGACCGTGGCCAAGGCTCCCGAGGTTCCTCCCGGCGCGTCCGAGGAGGACATCAAGAACGTGGTCTGGGAGCAGTTGAAGACCTGCTATGACCCGGAAATTCCGGTGAATATCGTCGACCTGGGACTCATCTACTCCTGCGATGTCCAGCAAAACGAGGACGCCACACGCACGGTCGAGATCAAAATGACCCTGACCGCACCGGGCTGCGGCATGGGTGAGGTCCTGGTGCAAGACGTACGTGACAAGGTTCAGGTCGTGCCGACGGTGGCGCATGCCAATGTCGAACTCGTGTTCGACCCCCCCTGGAACCACACGATGATGTCGGAAGCGGCCCGGCTGCAAACCGGCATGATGTAGGGGGATCCGACGGTGCAATGGGTCGATGCGGGCCCCGTCGACGGGCTCGCGGAAGGACAATCCTTATCAGTCGTGGTCGGTAGTCATCTCGTCGCGGTCGCCCGCTGCGAAGGTGGCTTCCACGCGATCGAAGACATCTGCACGCACGACGACGCGGAACTCACGGGCGGCGAGATCGAGGGCTGCGAGATCATTTGTCCCCGGCATGGCGCGCGGTTTTGTCTGCGCACGGGACGCGCGTTGACGCCGCCGGCCTATGAGCCGGTCCGCGTGTTCGAGACCAAATTGGAAGATGGACGCGTATGGGTCCGCGGCGACTGATTTTATTGCGCCATGGTCAGGCAGTTCCCGAAGGCGCGCAGTGGCAGGACTTCGACCGCCCCCTGACCCAGCGCGGCCGGGCGGATGCAGCCACTGTAGCGTGGCAGCTGCATCAGCAGGACCGCATACCCGACCGCATCCTGACCAGCCCCGCGCTGCGCACTGCGACCACCGCGAACATCTTCGCCGAGCACTGCGGACTCGATCCGCAGCAGGTCATCGCGATCGACGATTTATACCTCGCGGGTCCGGAAACCATCTGGCTGCAGCTCGCCCGCTGCGCTGCCGAGTGGCGCACGGTTTTGATCTGCGGCCACAACCCCGGTTTGAGTGAATTGGCTGGGCGTCTGGGCACACCGCCGGTTCGACGCGACCTCGCAACTGCGGGTCTCGCGACCGCCATTTGGGCTCGCCCCGACTGGAGCACTGTTCGACCCGAAGCCGCCGAACAGTGCGAGCCCATGGACTAGCCGAGCGAGCGGTCCGCCGATTAGAACGAGTAGACCAAGTTCACCGTGGTCAAGGTGTCGGTCGCGTAAGTTTCGGCCGGCGGACTCGTGTTGTGGATCACGGTGTACGCGAGGCTCAGCGCGAGCTTGGCATTGATGCTGACCGCAAGCGCAAGGTCATTGCGCAAATAGGTGTTGAAATTTCCGTAGGTCACTTTGAAATCGTCGGTCAACTTCGTCGTCTTGGTCAGCACTTGCTCGAATTTGATCTCGCTCTGAACGACCGCCGCATTTTCTTTATCCTCCTTGACGCGGCCGATGATGTTGCCGGCCGCATCCTTGGTCAGGATTTCCGGCTGCACCTGGCCATAGCCCACGCCCAACTGAGCGAGCAGCTTCGTGTCCGCCGTATCGATGAGCTTGCGTCCATAGCCTAGGGTCGCATTGGCTTGATAGGCGAATCCGCTGAGGCGGTCATCGATGTAGCTGAGATTCCCGTAGACATAGCTCTTGGGAGTGAGATCGTAGTTCGTCTGCCATGTCGCGTCGTCCCGGTCGGCCGAGGTCAGGCCGTTGGTCTTGGCGCTCAGCACGTCGACGGTGAGGCTGTGCTTCCAAGGGCCCACTTGGTCGGCAATGCCGAGCTTCGCGTTGAGCGCGTCCGAATTGGTGTTGCCCTTGGCGTTCACATAACCCAATTCGCCCTTGCCGGACCAACCCTGAGGAGGGGGCGCATCCGCCGGCGCCGCAGGGGCCGCATCGTCGGCGCATGCCATACCGGCCGCCGACAAGGCGCAAGCCGCGATCAAGAGTCGTTTCATCATCCTACCCCTTCGGTTCTTTTGAGAGCGCCGGATTATATCGACCGCGGGGGGTGTGTCCAGAGCGCTTTTCAGGTCTGATCCCGCTGTAGACGCATCAATCGACGGCGGTCCCGCTTGTCCGGTCGGGCCTCCGGTCGCGGCCGGCTCTGATCGGCCAGTCGGTGCTGCTCGCGCAGGCGCGTGCGCCGCTGCGCACTCTCGGGGGTCTCCGCGTACTGCTGGGCCGCCTCCGCCGCCGGTCCCCGCCGCAGCGGCAAGCCCAGAACGTCGTATTCCGCCACGATCCCTTGCAGCGACACGCTGATCCGGTCACCGCACTGGATGCGGCGCGCGGGTTTGACGCGCTCGCCATTCAGATGCACTTTGCCGCCCGAGATTGCTGCGGTGGCCAGCGATCGAGTTTTATAGAACCGCGTGTACCAGAGCCACTTGTCCAGGCGATGGCCGGCGTTGGCGTCGTCGCTATCCATTATCGCTATAATAGCGCGGCTGAATCCCGCCTCGTAACGAGTCGAACTCTAAGGAACCGGTGTGATCGAAGAATTTCGCGAGCGTTTGCGCGCCGACACGGCCGCCTTGGAAGGTGCCGGCCTCTTGAAGCGCGAACGGATCATCGGCTCGGCGCAAGGCCCCGTCGTACGGCTCGCCGACGGTCGCGAGATGATCAACCTTTGCGCAAACAATTACCTCGGGCTCGCCAATCATCCGGCCGTGCTCGATGCGGCCCACCGGGGCCTCGACCAGTTTGGATACGGCGTCGCGTCGGTACGTTTCATCTGCGGCACGCAAAGCGTGCATCGGGCCCTGGAAGAACGCCTCAGCGCTTACCTCTCGATGGAAGACACGATTCTGTATTCCTCCTGCTTCGACGCGAACGGCGGCTTGTTCGAAACGCTGCTCGACGAACAGGACGCGGTCATCAGCGATGCGCTGAACCATGCGAGCATCATCGACGGCATCCGTCTCTGCAAGGCGCGGCGCTTGCGCTACGCCAACAACGACCTGGGCGAACTGGAAAAATGCCTGCAGGAATCGGCGGACGCGCGCGTGCGTTTGATCGCAACCGACGGAGTCTTCTCGATGGACGGTTCGATCGCGAAGCTCGATGCAATCTGCGATCTTGCCGATAAGTACCGCGCCCTCGTGATGGTCGACGATTCCCATGCGACGGGGTTCATCGGCGCCCGCGGCCGCGGCACCCACGAGCTGCGCGGCGTCATCGGTCGGATCGACATTCTGACCGGGACGCTCGGCAAGGCCTTGGGCGGCGCGAGCGGCGGATATGTTGCCGCCCGCAAGGAAATCGTCGCCTGGCTGCGGCAACGTTCACGCCCTTATTTATTTTCCAACAGCATCGCGCCCGTCGTTGCCGCAGGCACGCTCCGCGTGCTCGACCTGCTCGAATCCTCGACCCTGCTCAGCGAGCGCCTGCACGCCAATGCGAGGCATTTCCGCGCCGGCATGCAGGCGCTGGGCTTCGATCTGCTGCCGGGTGAGCATCCGATCATTCCCATCATGTTGGGCGAGGCGCCGCTCGCGGCGCGCCTCGCGGAACGAATGCTCGCCGAGAACGTCTACGTCGTCGCCTTTTCATTCCCGGTGGTTCCGAAGGGCAAGGCCCGGATTCGCACGCAGATGAACGCGGCACACACCGCCGAGCAGCTCGATCGGGTCATCGCGGCCTTCGGCCGCGCGGGCCGCGAACTCGGCATCATCTAGTCAGAGGTTATCGCGATGAAAGCACTGGTCAAGGCGCGCGCAGAGCCGGGAATTTGGCTCCAGGACATTCCGGAACCCACCGTAGGACACAACGACGTGCTCATCAAGGTCCGTCGCTCGGCGATTTGCGGCACCGACATGCACATCTACAATTGGGATGCCTGGGCGCAAAAAACCATTCCCGTGCCCATGGCGGTCGGCCATGAATATGCGGGCGAAATCGTCGAAGTCGGCAGCGAGGTGCGCGGCTTCAGCACCGGTGACCGAGTCTCCGGCGAAGGCCATATCACCTGCGGGCATTGCCGAAATTGCCGCGCGGGGCGGCGCCATCTATGCCGCAATACGCAAGGGGTCGGCGTCAACCGGGCCGGCGCGTTCGCCGAGTATCTGGCCATACCGGCCAGCAACGTCTTCAAACTGTCGGCCGCCATCGATGACGACATCGCCTCGATCCTCGATCCCTTCGGCAACGCCACGCACACTGCGCTCGCGTTCAACGTCGTCGGCGAGGACGTGCTGATCACGGGCGCAGGACCCATCGGCATCATGGCGGTCGCGATCGCGCGTCATTGCGGCGCGCGCCACATCGTGATCACCGACGTCAACGATTACCGGTTGGCCCTTGCGGCAAAGATGGGTGCCTCGAAGGCGCTCAATGTTTCCCGCGAGTCGCTCGATACCGCCATGAAGGATTTGGGCATGGAGGAAGGTTTCGACGTGGGCTTCGAGATGTCGGGCAACGCCTCGGCCCTTCGGGAAATGCTGCGCACGATGAATCACGGCGGCAGCGTTTCCATGTTGGGCATTCCGCCCGGCGAGACCGCGATCGACTGGAATCAGGTGATTTTCAAGGGTCTCGTGATCAAGGGGATTTACGGGCGGGAGATGTTCGAGACCTGGTACAAGATGGCGAGCATGCTGCAGAGCGGACTCAACGTGCGCCCCGTGATCACGCATAAACTCGGCATCCGCGACTATATCGAGGGCTTCGAGACCATGAATTCCGGCAAGTCCGGAAAGATCATTCTCGACTGGGCAGCCCTTTGAAGTCGATGCTCGGCTGACGGCACCAGCAGTACGCATACAGACCACGCGGATCGTTCAGACGCGCGATTGCGCGCGCCTGCGCCAGCACGGGATCCAGCACTCGTTCGACTTCGCTCGGCATCGGCGCAAGGCCCGCGGCGCGCGCGAGGCTCAAGCCCTCCGAACGCAGCTGCAAGAGCAGCTGGTCGCGCAGACTGAGCTCAGTCTGGACGTAGTCGACGCCATAATCGCCGTTCAAATCGGCGAGCTTCGCGGCCGCCGATACGGCGTCGGCGAGTCCGCCCAGATGGTCGACGAGGCCGATACGCTCGGCGTCGGCACCGGCCCAGACGCGGCCTTGCGCGATCTTGTCGATATCCTCGGGGGTCTTCTTGCGGCCTTCGCTCACGCGCTGCAAAAACTCGGCATACGCATGATCCACCGAGCTTTGCAGCAACTGCTTCGTATCGGCACTCAGGCTGCGATCGAGGCGCATGCCGCCGGCAAGCGGATTGGTCCCGATACCGTCGACTTTGACACCGAGTTTCTCGAGCGTGCGCTCGAAGGTGGGCACGACCGCGAACACGCCGATCGAGCCGGTCAAGGTGGTCGGACTCGCGAAGATTTGGTTTGCAGCAGCCGAGATGTAGTAGCCGCCCGAGGCCGCGTAGGTGCTCATCGAGGCCACCACCGGCTTGCCGGCTTTGCGCAAGGCCTGTACCTCGCGCAAGATTTGCTCGGAGGCGAGCATGCTGCCGCCCGGGCTGTCGACCCGCAGGACGACCGCCTTGACCGTGTCGTCGTAGCGGACCTGGCGCAACAGATCTGCCGTGCTCTCGCCGCCGATCGTGCCCGGCGGCTGACGGCCATCGAGAATTTCACCGGAGGCGACCACGATGGCGACGCGAACATCGGATTTCTGCTTGATCGCGCGTTTGGCGCGCACCGTCGCAATGTATTGACTGAGGTCGATCGAGTTGAAGGAATGGGTGTCCTTGTCCTCGCCCACGAGAGCCTTGAGCTCATCGCCGAGCTGCCGCCGACTCTTCAAGGCCGTCACGAGACCGCGCTGAAGAGCCAACTTGGCGGAATCGCCCTGCAGCGCGGACAAGGCCGCCGGGCCTTGCGTCACGTAATCATCGAGCGCCGTGACCGGCAGTGAGCGCGCGCGCGTGACGTCGCGTTGGTAGGCATTCCATAAAACCGACAGCCATGCAGAGCTCTCTTCCCGTTCGCTCGCCGACATGTCGGTGCGCGAGTACTGGTCCGTGAAGCTCTTGAAGGTACCCGCGCGAAACACATTGACGTCGACGCCGAGCTTGTCGATCGCGTCCTTCAGGAACATGCGGTAATAGCTGAAGCCGTCGATATAGACCAGGCCGAGCGGGTCCAGATAAACCTCGCCGGCCTGGGCGGCGATATAGTACTGCGTTTGATCGAAGGAATCGGCTGCGACCACGACACGCTTGCCGGCGGCGCGAAACTCGCGAATCGCGGCGCCCACTTCTTGGAGTTTGGAGAGACCCGATGGGGAAAGGCTGCTCAAATCCAGAACGATGAGCTTGATGCGTTCGTCGTCTTTGGCAGCGACAATCGCATCCGTCACGTCGCGCAGCAGCGTCTCCGGCGCGCCGCCGCCGGAGGCCTCGCCCACGGCGCGGCGCAAAGGGTCGATCGAGAGCTGCTCGACCAGTTCGCCTTGCGGGTCGATGATGAGCGCGGCGCTGTGGGGCACCGCGGGCATCGACGTGTGCAGGGCCGCAAGCAGAAAACCGAAAATCACCAGCAGCAGAATCAGGCTCAAGACCTTGCGGATCCCGTCAAGGATCCGCCAGACCAGCAGAAAGAAACTGCCGATCGATGAGGCGATGCTCATTGCCGGCCTCTAACGGCCGGATTTCCCGATGCCGAGCGGTGAATCTTCAGATTTTTTCCTCAATGCGGGCAGCCTTGCCCGACAGATCGCGCAGGTAATACAGCTTGGCACGACGCACGGCGCCGCGACGCTTGACGCTGACTTCGCTGATCGAGGGACTGTGTGTCTGGAACACGCGCTCGACACCCTCGCCGTGCGAGATCTTGCGCACTGTAAACGATGAGTTCAGACCGCGATTTTTCTTGGCGATGACGACACCCTCATAGGCCTGCACGCGTTCCCGATCGCCCTCGATCACCTTGACATGCACGACGACGGTGTCACCCGGATTGAAATCCGGAAACTTCGCCAACGAACGCTCGCCGTTCAATGCTTGAATGATTTTATTCATACGATCTCAACCTCATCTATGACTTGTCTTCCAATCGCCCGACGAGCCCTTGCTCGCCCTTGAATTCGTCCAACAGCTCGCGTTCCTCACCGCTCATGCCGCGCCGCTCGAGCAGTTCCGGCCGGCGCAACCAGGTGCGACCCAACGCCTGTTGCAGGCGCCAGCGGCGGATCGCCGCGTGATCGCCGCCGGCCAGCACCTCCGGCACCGCGCGCCCGTCCACCAGCGGCGGCCGCGTATAATGAGGCCAATCGAGCAGGCCGTCACTAAACGATTCCTGTTCGGCCGACTCGGCAGAGCCCAAGCTGCCAGGCAGGAGCCGAACGATCGCGTCGATCACCACCAAGGCCGGCAATTCGCCGCCCGAGACGATGTAATCGCCGATGGACCATACCTCGTCGATCTCGCTGTCCAATAAGCGCTCGTCGACGCCTTCGTAGCGCCCCGCCACCAGCACCAAGCCGGGTAAGTCGCGCGCCTCGCGGGCCAGGCCTTGATCGAACGACCGGCCGTCGGCCCCCAAATAGACGCGCCGACTACCAGCCGGCAAAGCTGCGCGAGCGGCCCTGATCGCAGTGCCCAGCGGCTCCACCTTCAATACCATGCCGGGACCGCCGCCGTAGGGTCTATCGTCGACCGTACGGTGGACATCACCGGCGTATTCGCGCGGATCGACACAGTCGACCGCCACCAGACCACGCTCCAAGGCCCGACCCAATACGCCGTGGCCCAGAGCTTCACGAATCATTTGCGGAAACAGGGTCACGACCGCGATACGCATACGAGCTACCCTGCAGCCGCGTCCCAATCCACGAGCACCAACCTCGCCTGCAAATCCACGCGCCGCAAATGCTGCGGCACGGCAGGTACCCAAAATTCTTGCTCACCCTTGACGACCATCAGCGCATGCGCCGGGGTCTCAACGAAATGCTGGACGGTCCCCAGTCTCAGCCCTGCGAGGTTCTGCACCTCGCAACCCACCAGGTCGGCTCGATAGAAATCCTGAGAGGCCTGCTCCGGTAAGTCGGATCGCGGCACCACGATTGCGGCACCGCGGAGCGCAATGGCCTGGTCACGATCATCGACGCCGACCAACTTGGCGGTCAGCTGGCCGCCGCTGCGGCCCGTCGATTCAATCCTGTAAGTCTCTATGCTCCCGTGACGCCGCAATTGCAGGCGGCGCTTGTCGAATAATCGCTCGGGTGGGTCCGTGTAGGAGCGAACCTTGATCCAACCTCGCACTCCGAAGGGTGCGCCGACCGCACCGAGTTCGATGAGCGGCGGCGCGTCGTCGCCCATCGCGTAAGTGTCGGCCTAGGCCGCGACCGCTTGCTTGCGGAAGGTCGTGACGAGTTGCTTGACGCGGTCGGACATATGCGCGCCCTCGCCGACCCAGTGCTCGATGCGCGCCAAATTCAAGCGCAGCTTGACCTCGGCGCCACGCGCCACGGGGTTGAACAAGCCGACGCTTTCCAGGCTGGTTCCGCCTTGGCGCTTACGGCTATCAGTTACCACGACGTGGTAGAACGGCGTCTTCTTGCCGCCGCGTCGAGTCAATCGGATCGTCACCATGCTATTTTCACCTTACGGGTCTGAGCCGCCAATTGTAATAAAATGACCCCCCATGCGCAAGATAAGGTCTTGCCAAACCGATGGCTAGGCTCCGGGCGCCGCTCTCAAGGCCCAAACCCGGGCGGCAGCCGCCCCGCCATGCCCCGCATCATGTTCTTGAGCATCCCGCCCTTGGCGAGTTTTTTCATCGTTTTCTGCATCTGATCGTATTGTTTCAAGAGCCGGTTGACCTCGGGCAACTGCACACCGGCGCCCAACGCGATGCGTCGCTTGCGGGAACCGTCGATGACGTCGGGTCGGCGCCGCTCGCGCGGCGTCATCGAATCGATGATGCCGATCTGGCGCTTGATGGCCTGGGGATTGACGGCGCCGGCCGCCTTGGCGGCGTTTGCCTGCATCTGTGCCGGCAGCTTGTCGAGCAGGCCCGCCATACCGCCCATGCGCTGCAATTGGGTCAACTGGTCGCGCAAATCCGCCAAATCGAAGGTCTTGCCGCTGCTGATCTTCTTCGCAAGCTTTTCGGCCTTCGCCTGGTCCACCTGCTCCTGGACTTGCTCGACCAGCGACAGCACATCGCCCATGCCGAGGATGCGCGAGGCAATGCGTTCAGGCTGGAACAGTTCGAGGGCCTCGGACTTCTCGCCCGTGCCGATGAACAAAATCGGCTTGCCCGTGACTTGCCGCACCGACAAAGCCGCGCCGCCGCGCGCATCGCCGTCCGCCTTGGTCAAAATGACGCCGGTCAGGCTCAGCGCTTCGTTGAAAGCCTTGGCGGCATTGATCGCATCTTGTCCGGCCATGCTGTCGACCACGAACAAGCGTTCATGCGGGTGGAGCTCGGCCTCCAATTCGACGGCCTCCGCCATCATTTCCGCATCGACATGCAAGCGCCCGGCCGTATCGAGCAGCAATACGTCGTAGGCCTGCAAGCTCGCCTCGGACAGGGCGCGCTTCGCGATCAGGAGCGGCGTCTCGCTCGCTTGCGCATTCGAGAAACCGGCACCCACTTGCGAAGCCAACGTCTGCAGCTGCAGGATCGCGGCCGGCCGATACACGTCGGTGCTGACCAGCAGCACCTTCTTGCGCTCCTTCTCGATGAGCCAGCGTGCCAGCTTGCCGGCGGTGGTCGTCTTGCCGGCGCCTTGGAGTCCGGCGAGCATGATCACGACGGGCCGCTGCGCCCGCAGGTTGAGCCCGCTGCTCGCCTCACCCATGAGGCGCGTCAACTCCTCGTGCACGACCTTGATGAACGCCTGACCAGGCGTCAGGCTCTTGAGCACGTCGGTGCCGACGGCCCGAAGCTTCACGGCATCGGTGAAGGTCTTGACGACCGGTAATGCGACATCCGCCTCGAGCAACGCCAGGCGAACCTGACGAACGGTTTCGGCAATATTCTCTTCGGTCAGGCGCCCGCGGCCGGACAGCGAGCGCAGGGCGGAGCCGAGTCTTTCAGTGAGTTGGTCGAACATGGTTCGCTATTATAGGCGGCTAGTAGGCCGGAAGTCCTTGTATCATGAAAGCTGCTTCAGTCACGTAGGTCCGCTGTGATCCTCGCCGTAACTCTCTTCGTTCTCTACGCTGCCAGCGCGTGGGCCATGCTCGCCAGCATCAACAACCGCCGCCTCGACCCGGCGGCCTGGGGATTGACGCTTGCGGCCTTTTTTGCCCATAGCGATGCAATCGTTCACTTGATGCGCCGAATGGTGCCGTTCTCGATCGGCCTGCTCGAGGCCATCTCGATGCTGGCCTGGACCTTGGCGGCGCTCGCCTGTTTCATCGGTTTCGAACGGCAGAACCGCGTACTCACGGCTATTTTGTTGGGCAGCGCCGCGTTTGGCGCGGCGGCGACGCGCTCTGGACAGAACTTTGCCGAGGAAACCTCGTCGCGCTGGGAACTCACGGCGCATATTCTCTTGTCACTCGGCGCAGCGGCGCTCTTGTTCGCGGCGGCGGCGACGGCCGTCCTGCTGTTCTTTCTCGATCGACGTTTGCGCAGCAAGCGGCTTACCCAACTGCCGAGCGTGCTGCCGCCGGTGGATTCGCTCGAGAAAATCATGTTTCGCTCGATCGGGGCGGGCTTCGCGCTGTTGACGCTGGCCTTGTTCACGGGGTTCGTGTTCGTCACGAATCTGTTTGCCCAGCATTTGGAACACAAGACGGTTTTTTCCGTGATCGCCTGGGTGCTGTTCGGCGTGCTCTTGATCGGCCGGATGCGCTACGGCTGGCGCGGCCGGGTCGCCGTGCACCTGACTCTGTGGGGTTTCGGACTCTTGATCCTCGCTTATTTCGGTTCGAAATTCGTGCTCGAGTATCTTCTGGGGCGTCATTGGGGCTGAACGGCCGGCAATGCAACATCCGTCACTCGTCTCTTTGTTCGCAGCGCTGCTGGCGCTCCTGTTGCTCGCGGCATTCTTCGCGGGCAGCGAAACCGCGCTCATGAGCGTCAATCGGTACCGGCTACGGCATCGCGCCAAGGCGGGACAGCGCGGCGCCAAACTGGTCGAGGCCCTGCTCGCTCATCCCGACCGGCTGATCGGCCTGATCTTGTTGCTCAGCACCGTCGTCAACGTGCTGACACCGACGCTCGTGGGCTTGATCGCGTTTCGACTGGGCGGCGACTTCCTGGTCGCGATGGGCGTGATCACGCTGACGTTCGTGATCTTGATTTTCTGCGAGGTCGCGCCCAAAACCTTTGCGGCGACGCACCCGGAGCAACTGGCGATTCCGGCCGCCTACATCTATACGCCGTTGCTGACGCTTCTTTACCCCTTCGTCTGGGCAACCAATCTTCTCGCCAATGGCACGCTGCGTCTGCTGGGCGCCTCCCAGGAGCAGGCCTCGAATTCCTTGAGCAGCGAGGAACTGCGCACGGTCGTTGCCGAAGCGGGTGCCATGATCCCGCATCGTCACCAACAGATGTTGGTCAGCATCCTCGACTTGGAAAAGGCGACTGTCGAGGACATCATGGTGCCGCGCGTAGACATCGTGGGCGTCGACATCGACGACGATTGGGACAAGATCGTCGACCAACTGCGCCAGAGTCAGCACACTCGCCTGCCGGTCTACGAAGGCGAGATCGATCGGATCATCGGCGTCTTGCACATGAAGCGCGTCGTGCACGAGCTCGCGCGTGGACGTTTGGACCGCGAGTCGCTGGTCGAGGCGGCCGCGAGTCGCGACGCCTATTTCGTTCCCTCCGGCACGACGCTCAACACGCAGCTGCTGAACTTTCAGCGCGCGAAGCGCCGCATGGCGTTCGTGGTCGATGAGTACGGAGACATCCAGGGACTCGTCACGCTGGAAGACATCCTCGAAGAGATCGTGGGTGAGTTCACCACGGATCCGGCCACGATGATGCACAAGGACGTGCATGCCGAGGCCGATGGCAGCTACGTCGCCAACGCCGCGACATCGATCCGCGCCTTGAATCGCTCCATGCGCTGGAACCTGCCCACGGACGGACCGAAAACGCTCAACGGCCTGATCCTCGAGTACCTGGAGGCGATACCCGAGCCGGGCACGACGCTCAAACTGGCCGACTACATGCTCGAAGTACTGCAGACCGGCGATAACGCGGTCAAGACCGTGCGCATCCGGCCGCCCGCACCGGTCGAACCGGAGGTGGCCGCGCCGCGCCGGCGCGCCGCCCGGCATTGATTTCAAACGGCCCCGAGCGCCTGACTGAGCCGTGCGACGCCGATCACCTGCATGCCGTCCGGGGGTCGCTTCGGCACGTTCGCTTCGGGCACCAAAGCCTGCGTGAAGCCATGCTTGGCCGCCTCGCGTAAACGCTCCTCGCCATAGGGCACCGGCCTGATCTCTCCGGCGAGACCCAACTCGCCGAAGGCAACCAGCGAGTTCGGCACGGGGAGGTCCCGCAGGCTGGAGCGCGCGGCCAGCAGGATCGCAAGATCGCCGGCGGTCTCGGCGAGTCGCACGCCGCCGACCACGTTGGCGAAAACGTCCTGGCCGTGCAGTGCGAGACCGGCGTGCCGGTGCGCGACGGCCAGCAACATCGTGAGTCGATTGCCGTCGATGCCGACAGCGACGCGGCGCGGATTCGCGCCAAGACTGGCGTCCGCCAACACCTGCACCTCGATCAGCAGCGAGCGCGTACCCTCGCGCATGACGGTGATCACGCTGCCCGGCACGGGTTCGCCATGGCGCGACAGAAAAATCGCCGACGGGTTGGTCACTTCGCGCAAGCCCTGTTCGACCATTGCAAACACGCCGATCTCATTGGCCGCGCCGAAGCGATTCTTGACCGAACGCAGCACACGGAATCGGCTGCCGGTATCGCTCTCGAAGTACAGGACCGTATCGACCATGTGTTCGAGCACGCGCGGGCCGGCGATTTGCCCTTCTTTCGTCACGTGCCCCACGAGCAGCACGGC
>Ga0116230_10000703_pt1 | contig 29966 bp, 21 predicted proteins | sample S1TSphfallax_3_FD_88678 | JGI IMG/M metagenome (GOLD analysis project Ga0116230, IMG submission 88678) | Host-associated microbial communities from peat moss isolated from Minnesota, USA - S1T2_Fd - Sphagnum fallax MG | ecosystem: Host-associated > Plants > Peat moss > Unclassified | place... | reverse complement strand
ACATAATAACATATATAATAATAATAAAATAGCTAACTTGGGCTAGATAGAGGTTAATTTATTATTTTTATTATAAGTATCAATTATTAAGTATTACTACATTATAATCAATTATTGAATTTTTTTAAAACCTAATTTTCATTCTATTATTTATTCATTTATAAGAAATATTGTAGTACAAACAACACTTTTGGTCGCCTAACACAAGTTGCAATATGGGGTTTTTCTATTAGTGATATGTCCTTTATGTTACAATTAAAATGGGACCATGGTAGTTCATTATTATACAAGGGGCTTACATTTGTGACTAGGCTACCCTATTACACAAAAGCCATATCAAAATTAGGGTCCACATTTTCTAGCTTGTAACATTTTAAGAAAAAAGAATTTTTGGTGTTCCTTTTGGCTTAAAATTGAATGTAAGAAAATAGGTGTTACCAATTGACTTGTTGAATGTTGATTTGTTTGTTAGTGAAGTGGTAGCATTTGCAAATATGGCACACTTTGGATGTGATGCATGTTGAAAACATATGTGAGAATGTTGTTCGCACCATATTTGGTCAAAAATATATAATCAAGGTGCAACATGACATGCAAGTTGAAGGCATTTGACAACATTTATGGCCTAAACCACTCCAAAATATTGAAACCCCGTGCTTCATATGTCCTTATGGCAGATGGATTAAATACATTTTTGTCACAATTATGGTCCATGAAGCTTCACACACATTGTAAGGCTTCATTAGCTAAACTTGTTGCAAATACAAAATTAGGTTCTATGCAGTCCCATAATTATCATATGTTAATGCAACAAGTTTTTCCTTTGTGCTTGAAAGGGTTGATGCTAGTGGAACAATGGATGGTCATTATGAAGCTTTGTCGTGTTTTTTGATAGGTTTGTGTAAAAGTGTGGAACCTTTTTAATATTGTTTATGAAAAAATGTGACAATTACACCTCCTTTTTAGAGAAAAACATTTCATCCATCCTTATTTAATGTAGCAATGCATTTATTGTTGCATGGTGTAGGTGAATTCAATGTTTATAGGCTAACTCATAGTTGGATGTATCCAATGGAATGGATGATGAAGTCTTTGAAGGGCTATGTTTGCTCCATGGCATGGCTTAAAGGTTCAATGGTGGAATATTAGGTATTGGAAGAGACTTTGGCATTTGTGATTAAATATTTTCATGAATTTCAACATGTGTCTAAGAAAACTTGGTATGCAAAAGAAAAAATATTTGGGGAGGTATTGGAAGGTGTTCCTACAAAAGTTGTGTTAACTCCCATTCTATGATATTTTACACATGAAATGTGCTAATTAATATAGAAATTATAGGCCCATGGATATAGTGAGTTCCATTCAATCGTTAATTTCAAGTTTTTTTAATGTTGTTTATAAATTAACCTTCCCAATTTGAAATGGTAATTGTTGATAAGGTAGTTGTTTCAACCCTAGCCTTGGGCTCACGACCAATGTGAGGGCTTGCAAAGGTGCGGGTTGAAAAAGAAACCCAAGAGTCACATTTCACACTCCCGGAAGTGTAGGAGAATGTGAAGGAATGAACTCACACACTCCCAAGTGAATTCCCATTTTGGGAATTGGAATCCCAATGGACTTATGAATCTTCAAAAAGGTATTTCAAGGATCAAATTTCATTGGATTAAAGAGTTCATTATACCATTGGAAAACTCTTGAAACGTAAATGTTTAAAATGGGATTGTATGACCCATTTGAGTACTTAAAACACAAGTTATGGCCAAATGAAAGGTCAAGAGTCAAAGTGTCAATTTGACACCAACCACTATATTTGCCCTGAAATACACGTGTGTAGGTTGCATGCCACATATCATTGGAAAGCTTTCAACTAGGGCTACAACTTTGATTTAGACCTCATTTCAATCAAAGGTTTTCATAAGAAGTTATGGCCCTCCAAAGCACTAGAAATCCCAATTTTGGGAATTTCAAGACTCCCAAAACAAAATGACATTTGAATGTAGCCCCTGTGGTTAATCACAAAGAATACTATAAGGGGGAAGGTGGTGGCCTCCCCCGAGTCTAGGTTGTGGTGAGTCTTATGAGTCCATGTACGCATGTGGCTTGTCCATGCACCAAAAGTGCTCTAACCATGCACTAACCAACTTGTTGTTTGGGTTGTGTAGGTCTATGTGAATAATTCACCCGCTTGTCACTCATCCTAATCCCCATCCCAAAGCTCCAACACGCCCTTCTACCTTTGAAGTGGTGCGAGTTAGGGAACGTACCCCAACTCATTCTTCTTTTGTCGTTTTCACTTTCAAACTTGCATTTGAATCTTTCAAGGAATGTGGGGGTGCCCACATGGTATCATAGTTCTAGTAGAGCTTGATCCACCTATTTGGGAATTCTAATGGCACCAAAGAGGACCCATAAACTAATACATGAAACCATGGTGGGAGAACCCACCCGAAACCTAGATGTTCCATTTGAGATCATTAGGGAAGAGGAAAAAGAGGATTTTGAAAAACAAGAAGACCATGACAACCGCAATGATCATGAAAATGAAAAGGAGCAACCAACTACAATTCTTTTCATTCCAGAACAATTGGAAGTTTTACTTAAAATGAATAGGCCTGATTTCATCAAATTGTTATGTGTTTTATACTTGCTTTAAACATCTAGGTGCATTAAATAAAACTTATGGGTGATCTATTTTAGTTTCCGCCATGCCAAATTAGGTTTTTTTTTTTGGGTTTTCCAACTAGATAATCATTTAAAAATCCCATACATCTTTGATTCACATGAAATGTATTGCATTATTTGTTGCATTAAAAAGAAAACTATTTATAGTCACAAATTCACATCAATTAATGTGTGTATCAATGTGCAATTTGTTGAAACCCTAATTCCATATGCATTATTATGTTTGAGGGTTGTGTGTTGCCAAACATATTTTTTTATTAAAATAAAGTTTTTAACTTCATGGGTAGTAGGTATAGATTAATTTATGCCACACACTAAATTCATTTTTATTTTTTAATTATTATATGAAATATATGGATGAGAAGGCACAAATTGAAAATGGGGGAGTTGACTTTGAATGCATTTGGTTATTTGACCTTAATATATGCAACTAACCCATCATATATATAGGAGATTGATCAGATGGCTAAGTGGGTGAGGGAAACCATATGAACTTGTCAAGTTTATAAGACTTCACCTATTGATGAAGATTTAATCCACCTTTCAATTTTGCCAAGTTTCACAACGTTGACATATAGGAAAATGAAGGTATATGATAATCATTTCCAAGTTGAATAATGAATAGTTTAGTTTGTTAATTACGTATGATTATAATGTTGCATTTTTTTTTCTAGCAATCATAAGGAATGAAGATGATGTGCTTGGAATGATCCAATATGTTGAGATCTTGAAGCAGATTTTGCAATTGGATTATGGTCCCATGTCTTCACCCATTGTGTTATTTTGTTGTAGTTGGGTGAAGAATGGGACTCACAATAGAGGCAAACCCACCTACAAATGTGATGATGCTAACTTTTTGCTTGCAAAATTTTGACATGTGTTGGATGAATTTGATGAACCTTTTTTTCCCTAAACAAGTTCAGCAGTGTTCTTTTGGAGTGACCCCAAGACACTATGGTCATTGGTGGAAGTTTGTCCTTCATAAAGAGCCCATAAGTCAACAAATTGTTGCAAACACATATGATGACTACATTGACATATGTGGTGTTATGTTTGGGTTCAAAGTTCATTGGAATTTCTAGATTTGGAAAACAAATAGCACATTGTTAGGTGCAATAGAATTGAATAGAGAAGAAACACTTTTAGTTGCTCAAGCCTTGCGTGGTAGCTTAGGGATGGATGACATGGATTGATGTAGATGTTGGTTACAATTGAATCAATAATGCAAACACTAGTAGCTTCTATTTGAATTCCAATATGGCCTTAAAAGATTCATTTCATCATTGTTAAATGTTTCTTTCATTGATTGTAATAAAATAATTGGTTTGTAGAGTTTGTATTCTAACCATTTTTAGCAAGTTTTTGAATGCATTCTCAAATTGTGGCGGCACATTGAATTTATATGTCTTTTATGTGTCACTACAATATGTGGTAGAATTTTAAACACTTCATGCATGACAACATGAAAAATTAAAAAATTAAAAAACACATGTACATATTAATAACGAAAATTAAATTCTATAAAAACATAAATATTAAATACGAAAGTAATAAAAATCAAACACCTTTTTATATATTTTTTCTACCTATTTGAACCATGTATAGTTCAATTTGGCATTTTTAAAAAAAATTGTGGTAAAATTTTATCTATTGAAATTATTAAAAAGCAGCCAACATAGTTTTGTAGTTATATGGATATGGAAAACAATTACCACCATCAAATACACCTTAGAATTTATATATTTTGATAGGCTATGAAAATAACGAACTTTATATGCCAAATGTCATTTAGTCATATGAGTACATACATGGCATTAAATATTAAAATAGTTGTAAAAATTACTTAGTTTTCATCCATCAATGGAATATATATATAATGGATGACACATGTTGATTTTTCATCTACGTTTCCATTGAAAAACACAACAATCACAAATGGAAGTTGCATTTATAACTACAAACTATATCCATACATATCATAATCACATTTGAAACTAGCAATATTTGCAACTATGAGATAAAAACTATTCCATATGTAATTTAAAAGTGAGTTAGATTGAACACTAATTACATAATAGTTGCAAATTAATGGTTGGAATGGACAAGATTTCTTTTTGTGTAATTTCACATTCCCAATCAAATGTACCCACTAAGTTCCAATGCTTCACATTCTCATTGTGTCCCACAGTGCCAATCTTTACTCAACTTTAAATTTGTTTACGATTGTTAAACACAATGAAAAAAAAAAAAGAATTTGTCTTTAAGTCCAAGATCAACATCCTTCAAAACTCCACAACAAACCCTCCACAACAATTATTCATTAAGAATTTAGCTTCTAGAATGCCAAACCCCCATTGCCAATGTTTCCTCCTCCATTACGTACCACTCAAGGATAAGTTTGCCTTTATAAAGGTCAAAAATATGTTTAATACATGTTAATAACTATAATTTGACACCTACAAGGTTAACAATCTTTGGCCTTGATTACCTTCCATTATGTTTTATAAGCAAAAAGGGGCTCCAAGTTTTTGCCAATCGACATGGTGTGTTTGGTAAGGGATGCGTCATTGTTGTCGAAGAAGAACAACATTTGCTTCCAACAAATGTGCAAAGGAAACATTGGGATCTAACTTTTAAGTTGTAAAGAATGTGTTGTTTGGTGGGAGACTTTGGTGCCTTAAGCTCTTATGTTGTTGAAAGCAAATTATTTGCAGTACTAGTACTATTTTTTGCTTTCATTGTTCCATTGTAGCCGAAAATGGTGTGAATAGAAACTTGCATATGTAGAATGAATGGCTCATGACCTAATGTGAACCAAATTGGTTTAGGGTTTGGGAATACAAAATCAATTTTCTATTGCTCTTAGGAAAGGAGGTGCACTCAAAACTTGTCCTCTTCCTAAAGATGGAAAATTCATTTATGGAAACACCACAAAGACAACAATTTGTTTTGCATGTTTGATGTTTTTTGGTTTTTTGGGTTGTTTTACAAATGTGATCGTTGCTATCAAAGATGAGGAGATGGGAGTGAATTTATTATGAATGGAGATGGAAGGAAGGAAGTTATGTGGACGAGAAAAAATAAACATCACACCCCAAATTTCTGAAACTCATCCAACTTTATGGCAACATAGGGCTCACAAAAAAAACAATTTCATTCCAAATAATTTATCAAAAGGTTACTTAGGTAATGCATAATTAAAAAATTTAATTAAATTTACATAAAATTTTGTTTTGATGTGGAAACTGAATGCATAAGGAAAAAGTTTCAGGATTGTAAAACGGGGGATTTTTTTTATTAGGAACATGAAAGGAATCTATTTTTGGGAATTTTTCTTGGATGTTATATTTTTAGAATATTTCAAATGCCAACCTACTTGATGTCTTTTATCGTTAATTGTTTCCATCAATTTTCATTTAGTTATGAACTTTTGAAATCAAGATTGTGAAGTCCTAAAGGGCCATTGATGTTAAAAACATAAATGATAATTATTTTCACCTTTTGCTATTTTATTGATTAGTTTGGATCATTCCCTTGTGCATGTACTAACTAATTTTTTTTTTTTAAAATGTAAAGATACTTAAAAGAAAAAAAATCAAGAATTGGGTCATGAATGGTTCAGAAATCAAAATGTTAATGCATATTATAGGTTTTTAGATGTTCATTATTTTCCATGAGGGTGTGCATAGGTGGGGAAAACATAGTCCACCTAGTCCAATCAAATAAACCAAGGTGTAAGGAAATGGAATTTCATTTTAAAAATTGGGCATAATTTTCCTGTGATTTTGGCAAGGTGTTTTTTAGTGGTACCACCCAAGGAAATTTTCACCCATAAGTATTAATGTGTAGTTATTTTGTTAATAATGTGTTAATGTATTATATATATATATATATTTGACCTTTTTAAATGTTAAGTTAGAATGTGTACTTATCTTGTTAATAGATGTTACCATGTATTAAGTATAGATTTGATTTTTGTGTGTATGAAGTTAGAATTTGGATAAGTTTAATTAACTACTCATTAATTAATATATTAGTTCCTACTTAGTTAAGTAACTACTTTGCTTACTAGTTAGTGCTTCATATTTGAATTAATGTTACGTAACTATTTTAGTTATTAGCAAGAACCACCTAGCCTATTTAAGGAGGCGAGTTTGAATCTTTTGTATTTTTGTTCATTTGCAATAACATTCATAGAGTTGTCTTGTCATTTTTTGAATTTGAATCTATACATTGTGTTTAGGTTGAACATGCATGCACAAGATACTAAGATTCTTGTGTACATGTTTTTTAAAAGTGTATATTTTGTCCATTGAGAAAGATTTTCTTCCCTTGCCCCCAAAAAATTCCATCTTTGATAGCAATAAATTATTATTATTAATTCTTTGATAGTGCCATTTGATCATCCAAAACCCTACCTAATATGGACAATAAGTTGGATACCATTACCCAACAAACAAAAACTCAAATAAATTTAAAGGTTCATAATTCCAAATCTAATCCCCTAAAGATAGCTCCTAAAGTTGCTTTACATAACCCCCATAAGCACCCAAAACCAATTCTTATTATAAACAATTGACCTACCTTTCTACTCAAAGACCTTCTAATCTAATTCATGAAAGCATTTGTAGATGCACCATAATATGAAACAACCCTCCATGGAAAGAAAATACCTTTTGAATAACCAACAACCCATTACTAACTATCAAACACTTCATGAAATCTTCCCAAAACTTGAAGCAACATCCATGAACTTGCAAAATGCATGGCTTGTCAAACAATTCAAATGGAAAAGTTGGTGGGATGTTGTTGAACATTGACAACATTCTTCATCTAGGAATGGGGGCCATTAATGAAGCACTTGAAGATTGTTGGAAACAAGAGCAAGTTGATTTAAAAGCTTCCACGTTCAAGTCTCCTCTACATGTAGGACCCCTTTAAAGAAAAGATGTTATAATGTAAGAGTCTTAGGGAGCTAAATACAAGGAGCCCAAACCTTTGGACATTTGCATTATGGATAAAGAGATTGGGGATGAACAATCTTCAAAAATGTTTTTGGGAGTGTATTCAATATAGAAAAATTAATTGTATGAATGTGGAGAGATTTTGGGCAAAAGTAAACCAACGAGATCATAATAGATTCAAGTAGTTGTTGCAAGACAATAGTTGCAAGTATTAAAAAAAATTTGAAAAAACTCCTAAAGAAACATGGAATAAACATTTGTGGCCCAACATTTGCCAAACATTGAAAATGCAATTTATTTTGCCTTCCTTTCAAACCATACAAAAATAACACAATTTGCCAATGTGAATGATTGGGAAACATAAACTTGACATCTTGCCTTCACCTTAAAAGTGTTCAAGGTTTCATTTGCACTTTGTGCATTAAAGGTTGGCACCACAATTTGGGTACCAATTCACATTCAGGGTGAAAGCACACTATAGTGGCCCCCTTTGTTGTGTCACATTGTACTATTTTTCTAGGTGGTCATTTAAAAACCTAAACCATGTCAAAACTACAAAAGATTTTTACAATGTTTTTGTATACTATAGTAAAGCATAACCCAAAAAAAATCATTTTCTCTTTATATTATGGTGGCTTGGAGTATATTTGCATGGAAAAAATACATGTAATGACATACTAAAAAATGAAAATATATTCCAAAATTGATTGAAATGATTTTAAATTTTCATGATATTTATAGTATTTATTTCACATGTCATTTCATATCATTTAAACCAAATTTGTGAACCATTTGAAAAGTTTGATAATTTTCATATCATAAATGGGGTTTTTTTATAGTCTTGATCATAAGTATGTGGTAAATTGACATTTTCATAAATAATCATTTGCAAATGGAATGTGACAAGTGTTTTGAGGTGGGCCTATTTTAGATTTTAAACATAAAATTATTTGTATCATTAATGAAATTAAATACTAATGTAATTTGAATTGACAAAACGAATTTTGTTATATTGTATACATAGAAATATACCCATGGTTCTTCATCCATGAATTAAGGTTTATCAAGAAATGTAAAGAATGGCAAACTTACAAAATCATGTTGCATTTTAAAATCTAATAAATAATCAATAATTTTATGTCACAATTTTCTAATATATTAATGTAACATGTGGATAAATATTAAAATAATCCAAAAGTATAAAATATCCAAAACCATTTTTGACAATTTGTAATTTTTGTTAAATTTATTGTTTCAAAATTGCTTTAACACTATTTAAATGCTACTTAAACATTTAAAAAACTAATCATGAGTTACCACATTAGTTTGTTAGTACAATTTCAAGATTCCTTGTTAAGATTCTTAGGGTGCAATCTTAGTTAATTGATTTATAAATGTATCTTATTATGATTTTGCAAAGGTTAACTTGGGTGTATGACCAACTTTTAGGATGGGTAATGAAATATTCTTCTTGATATGAAAAAAAGCTGAAAGATTACAATTTAAAATAATTTAAGCAATAGGTTAAAACTTGGAAGGAGTGTAAAGAAGGGCGAAAATTTTACATAATGAAGATGAAATGTGTGGGAATCAAAGGGAAACATTTTTAGAACTCTCAAGTTGAATTCTCATTTTGAGAATTGGAATTCTTAAGAAGTTTCAAATGTTCACAAGGCAATTTGGAGAATCAAATCTCTTTCAAATTAATTGATCTTTAATTTGTTGGAAAGATCTTGTTACCCAATGCAAGAGAGTGACCACCTCACATTTTAAAAAAAATAAATTTATAACACATTGAGTAAAATGATCATTTGAAAGGTTGAAAGTGAAATTTCAAATTGTTATTTAAATGAAACCAAATCATGTTCAATTGAAGAGTTTGATACACCATTTGAAAACCTTTTTTAAGGGCTATAAAATAAACCCTTAGATTCTTATATTTGAATATATTTTCAAAAATTTATTGAGCTCTTGAAAATTTGAAAAGCATAACTTGACAAAATCAACTAGGCTCTCAATTGTAGGGCTCGCAATTTTTTGTCATTTTGGTGTAGGCATGGCAAAGAGTTACAACATGTTTTATAGGGAAGAGAATGATGATCACCCATCTCAAAAGTCTAGGCTGTGATGAGTCATATAAGTTTGTGTAAACTTGTGGTTAATTTATGAAATGAAATAGACTTGAAATGGAGTAACACACAAGAACAACCCTCTTGTTTGGTTTGTACAATTTGATATAATCACACATTCAACTTGAATTGCTTTGACTCGTCATCAAAGATGTTTAAATAAACCATTGACATGTCCAAATGATTTGTGTGATCTGCAAACCCTTTGCCACAAGACAATTCCAAGTTGTCTTTCTAATGAAATGTGCAAGCTTTAAATTGGTTACAAATATATTGGGTCCTTTTAGATCAAGGGTGGCAATCTGAATTTCACACATTTAACCTCCAAGCACAAACTCTTGTCCCACAATTTCCACCAGCAACACCTAATTTCTACACTTGTCTTCAAAACATTTTTACCCCAAAAAAATGACCACCATTGTTGCCCTGAGTCACCTAAATTGAAAATAACAAGTGCTTTCATACCACAATTGAACTTTCTCCTCTTTTATTGGAGAAGATTTCTTTTGAGTGTGAATGTCAATGTACTCGCCTTTGGTATCTCCAATAGTTATATTCCAATTTATTTCAACTTGTGGCCACCTTGCAAGTGGTTGTCTGTTGAATTCACAACACCAGTTTGGATATCCTGAGTAACATTAGGACTTTAACCCAATGGGTTGGGGAGAAAGATATCAATTTGCAACTGACAGTTTGTGTACAACTCGACCAGCTATCAGCAATTCTTTTGTTTGCAACTTGGCATTTGCCCACTAACTGATCTGTACATCCCCCATCCCCTCTGGTTGTGTGACGTTGCATTGCAGTTCCTTTGGACAAATTTTGATCCTTGGACCTTAGAATAAGGTGCACCTTTTACTCCAGGTCAATGGAAAAAAAGGGTTCAACAATCAAAAAGGGCAGCAAAAAAATTGTCCAGATTGGGCGGAATTCCATGACATAGAACTTGCTGGCCTCTAGTCCGTAGTGGGCGTTGGCATTGGCTGCAAAACTAGGCTGGTCTTTAGAAACATGCTATCAAACCCAAAATTCTAGCACGGGTCTTTTTTTATTTAGCCTGATGGGTTGGATTACGTAGAATTTCTTATAGCCTTGGTCCAAATTGAATAAATAAAAAGTAATGAATTTTCTTACTATTATTTGCAATTGAAAGAGAGGGTCAACTAAAAAGTTCAAGCCGGGCACCACATTCAAATAGGTAGATGGTGCAAGTGAACAATAGTTTATGTTGCACTAGAGTCATGCACCCTTAAATGAAAGAGAGAGTGAAGGGAATCAATGTAGTTAGGATGGAAAGGGTCTGACTCCTTTCTTGCTGTACCTTATAACAACAAGTTCAATAAGATCACTGTGCTGAGCAATCATGTTCACTCATTGCATTATCATGTCTCTTCTAAGTTCCGAATCTACCAGAGTCAAAAAATGGTGAACCTGCTGTATTCATGCTGCCGACAAGGCCCTGCCTGCCTTATACGATAGACACATTGGGCTTCAGATCTGTACAAATGAAAACACATACATGTTCTTCTCTAGGGCCTCCAACAGAAAGTAAAAAAATGATCAAAATTGTAGATTCTGAGCACTTATGTATTACCTATGGAAATGAAAGATTGAATTTTGCCAAGCAACAATTACACACAAAAGTTGTGGTGTGGATACTCGTTTGTTTGGAGTGCACATCCAGCTGCAGATGACGTACTAAGAGCAGGTCCAGCAGCAGCAGCATGTTTGTGAGTCAAATTGGATGGGAGTTCCAAACGAAGCTGGATTCCAAACGATTTAAAGTAAAGCCTAACTGGATGCAATAGTCCCTCCCCTAATGGCAACAGGGCAGCCTTATTTTTCATTGGTGAAAATTTGCCCAACTTTGAAAATGAAGTGATTTTGGAGGTTTTTAATCACCAAATGTGAGGGGAAAAAATTAGTAAGAATCATCAAATTTCTGTATTTGGTTTTGAGTATGGTAGCCAAAGAAAATATGGGGATGATTAAACTTTTGTACTTCATATCTGGTTTACAGCCATGTTTGGCTAAATCTTCTAAAGGTTGATCACCACCACTTTGGCTAAAAACAAAATTTAGTAAAAAGAAACACTGGGGCAGGGCCTAACAAAGGCAGGCAGTGGTGATCAAATGAAAGAATCTATAGGGATGGAGGAGCATGAGGATTACTTATCAGCAGTAAACATGCAGGTATCAACTGACAAAGTCATGAGTAGCTGCTGCTTACAGCAACAGAGATCTGGGAAGATGAAAGACAATAGAAAAGAGAAGGGCATTGTAACAGGCTAGGTAGTAAATGGGAAAGATCATTATGTGGTAGGCTAACACACGTAATGAAAAGGGCAGTTGGATTGGGCACTGGGCACAGAGTAAAATAAAATAAAATTCCTTCATGCTGGACTACATGGGTGCCTTCAATGATGCCCTCGTGCACATCTGTGCCTCTTAAATAACATTTTTTTTTCACCTTCTACTCTTGATTTAATAATGAAAATGACCCTTATGAAAGAGGATGAGGACACCATTGGGTCTTATGGGATTATTGGAGGGTCTGCCCCCTGGCCTCTACCAAAATATACCTTTCAAGTTTTAAAAATGTGAAAATAAAACAAAACAACAAACACTTAGTGGACCGTGTAACATAACTCCTTGCTTTTTTTTCTTTTTTTTTGCTTAAACAGCTTGTGCACAACTACAAAAAGAGGAGCCAATCTGATTCTTCTTCTTGAGAAAGAGCCCTTGAATTTTTCTAAGTGGTAGCAGAGTACAAAAACAAAAAAGGCATATGATTACCCACAAACACCTCATGTTCCTTGTCTCTTTGTAGCCAGAAATTTATAGCACAATCCAAGTGTCCACATGGTTTCTCAAAGTAAGAAGGGGGAGGGGGGGGGGACAACCCGAAACTTCTTGAACATGTAATCCCTTTAAAGTCACTATTGGCCTTCTTCTTTGCTGAGTCCTAAACATGTCTTATGAATGAAGAAACTCACATTTGATCACAATCAAACCCACGGGTATTTCACTTTTTCTTAACAAATTTTCTTCCTTTTTTCCAAATACCAAATTAATCTCAATCAGTGGTTGCAAGACATTGAGGTCGTATAAATTGCAATCCTAGTTTCATTTGGGCACACATGTTTTGACCAGCAAAAACATCAGAGTGGATTCGTCAATGAATCCGTCTTCTCTCCCTATAATTGTCCAATTTTTTTTGTTATCCCCTCGTCCCCCTTTCTCTCAAAAGCAAACTTCTTCAAACCAAGAGGGAACTAAAGTTAGAGCATCTAGGATTTAAATACCAAAATACTGCACTTTACATGTGAGCACATGCTGTGATTTGTAGTAAGAGGGAAAGGCACTCACTTGTATTATACACCATTATCTGCATGGGAATGAGAGTGATACTTTAAAGCTTGTCAAAAGCACACTTGAAGCCAAAAAAAAGACCTAAGAAAATAATAGTTAGCACATATGATTATCATCAACTTTTTACAATGCAAAATCGGGGTTGATGTGTGTCAAAACAGTGAACACAAACTGCATTCATGCTTTTAGAAACAACATGATGTGCTAGGAGTAAGAAAGAAAGAAAGAAAGAAAGAAAGCAAGAAGAGGCAAATAGATTTAAGTGTAGGGTAAGGACCCAGAAGGGGGTGGGGGGCTGTTCTTGGAATCAGAGACTAGCATAAGGTGGGAGCCTAGCATGGGACTCGAATTCTGAGAATAGGTCCATTTGAGGTCCTTCCTGGTGCAAAGAGCCGGTAGCACTTTGCTTTTAACATGGATGGTTTTGATTTTATTTGGGAGGAGATGAAGCACCTTCCATGTAAGATGCCTCCCAAAAACAAAAAAAACAAAACCTTTGAGGAACCTTAAGTGTAAGGTACCATCCTAGGTTGAGCCAGAAATTTTATTGGGGGTAAGGCACCTGCCATGTACCCTAGAAAAATTCTCAAGGTTCTATACTGAAACAAAAGGGATTCCATTCCCAAACATGGGAAAAGAGCTGCGAAAGAAGCTAGCCTGATGGAAGGAAGCTTAATATATTGGGCTTGGCAGGGGCAAAGATAATAATATAGTTATATTAGTGGGTCACATGGGCTTTGTGTACAATTGAAAGAGCATGATCATCTCCCACCTTCAAAGGGCCTTCAGAATGTTAGTTCTTGTCCCAAAGTGGAGAAGAGAAGCTAGTACAAGAGTGAAAGGACATGTGAATTATGAGAGTATTATTGGGGGCTACCTTCTTCCAAGGACCCCCCCCCTAACCCCCAATTCCATTTCCTACCCGCACTTCCTTTGCCTTGCCTTGCGTTGCCTTCCCTTCACCTCACCTCTCCCGCACTCCCCTCTCTTATTGGTGTCCTTTAATGCCCACCCAGTTCCGTTCTAACGATACCGTTAAGAGATTAACGGGGACCTTTTCCCAACATTGCTTAGGTAGGTAGCTACGTATCTAGTATCTACGTACTTTGTTTGCACTTGTCTTTATTGCGTAGGGGGTAGGTACTAGGTACAAGCTACCTCCACAAGGACTTACTTGTTCCTTCACCCAATTTTTTTTGTCCTTTGCTTCTGAACCTTCCTTCTTTCGTCCTTCATGTGCAGTTTCTCGAAAGAAGATAGCCTGAAAAGAAAGAAACATAAACAGGCTGTCCTTTCTTTGCTTCTTCTTCTTCTTCTTCTAAGACTCAAGAAGAGTACTTGTGGTGTCTTCTCCTTCTTCATCTGGATTCTTTCTTCTTCTTTCTCTGTCTAGGGCCTAGGCTAATGGCAGGGGTGGGCATGAATTGTGGGCACAATTTCGTTCACAATTTTTAGGTTGATGGATTGTGTTTTCTTGGAGAAAAGACAAAGGGCCTTCAAAAGTACATTCCAATTAGTGTCCAAACGGAACGTTTCTTCTATTCCTAATCATCACAACGGAATATGGAATGTTTTTTTGGGGTTTTTAAAGATAAATTTTATTTATTTTTTGTAAAATTCAACTCTGCATATCCATTGTAGGGTAGGTCTTTGAGTGCTGCTGGTGTGCACACTCCCCTCCTGCAATCAAGCAGCTGCAATTTCTCCTTCCCCGGTGTGGAAGGGCACTTTAGAAGATGGGTCTTTTGGTGTTTTTCATATCCTCACCTTATTATTTAATCCCCGCCCCCCCAAATGGAAGGGTTGTTTTGAGACTGTGTAAAAATGGTTTATTGAAATGAATTGTTAGGAGCTAATCCAAAATTATAAAAAAAACCACCAGTTGCACTAAGGTTCATAATGTAAAAAATCTATATTAGTACAAATTTGCTGTCTCTCACCTTGTGTTAGCTAGTGAATTGGCATTCCAGGCCTGGTTAGTGCATTTCGAAATGGCCAGCAAATTGCAAGTCCTTCATGGAATGGCCACCTTGCTTCTTGCAAGTAATGGTCTCTGGATGACCACATAATTCATAGTCATTTTGCCTCATAAACCACTTGCGGATGTATTACTTGCCAGTTTTTTTTTTGGGAAACAAATGAAAAAATCCATTGCAAAGAAAGACACCAATTACTTGCAAGTTTGGGCTTATTAGGTGGAAGCATTATCATCCATAAGTGACTTGTTTAGCTGCATATTGCATCTGTGGCCAGTTACTACAATTTTTTTAATTCAAATTAACTGCTCAAAGTTTTTCAAGCTTGTTCAGTGGAGCTTTGGAATTGGTTAGTAACTTAGTTGCCTCTCTGATTGGATGTACCTAATTGTAGGTGACATTGAAGAAAACTCAATAATACAGAATTACTGCAAGTAAGTAAGTACATAAGTACTCAAAGGTCGGTCTGATTGTTGTACAAGCTCTCAACAAAGGATGTAAGTAACAGCACTATTAACATCATGCACAGCCGAAATGGACCCACATCAACTTCAAAGTTTCAGCCTGAAGAAATTTCCTCATGGGCCAGGCCCAGGCCCCATTGATATCCATTACTACCCCCATGTTCCACACTTAGCAAAGCTCCAAATTTCCGGGCCTCGTATGAATTTGCACTTTGCACCACACTATGGCCGTGCATTATCACTAAAGCACTGCAAGAATTTCCATAAGACAGGTTGGCCAAACCTAATTCATTTGAATTGTAAGCTTGCCCACAAATTTCTTACAACTTTCAGCCCTGCATAATAATTGCATGTCTAACCTATACCAGCCTCATAAAACAAAACCTGAAGTGACAACCAGTTTTTATTTTTGGGGACATGTTTTGTCATTTTTTGGGGTTTTCCAAATGCAAATTTGACCAATTTTTCTAATTGTTCTGGAAATTTTCACGAAATCTTTTATAACTCAAATTGAAAAGAAAAGAAAAAAACCTGGTCACAACTCCCCAATAACATCCTCACCTACTATTCCCAATAGAAGAATTCACCACCAACATCTTGGCCCAACATGCCCAATAAAAACAACTTTCAAGATGATGATCTAGGGCTTCTGCTCCACCTCTTCCCAAGTTTTTTCCTCCATCATATCCTCTCTTGCAGGCTTGAGTGGAGCTTACAAAGGCAGGATCTCTAAAACTCTTTAGTCATACATGTTGGGAAAGCCACAATTTAATCATCATCAACAAATTAATGAACCCTTTAATTATAAGTGCCAGTAAGTAAGCCAAAACATAGACATTATGCATTTTATTGGGGCATGAGGACATACACCTACAACACCGGTGTCCCTTGTGCTTGGCTGGTAATAACCAAGTTATTGTTGCAAAGAGTATGGGTTAGTTACAGTAATTTAAGATCCCCCAGGAATTAGGAGATGGGAGTCTTGTACTTAAGCCATCCTTCAACTTCCTTAGTATGCATTCTTCTTAAAGAACAGATGAGCAAATGCTGTCTGTTAATCCATGGAGGGATGGAAAAGGCAGATTTGAAACCTATGCACATGAAGGAATCATTCGTGCACTAACTCATTACACTTAATTAGAGTTAATATTGTGCCGGAGAGAGGCACAAGTGTGTGCCAAAGCAGAAGGAGCTCTTCGAACCAGGCAAAAGCTTAACAGACTTTGAAAATATGCAGATTATCTTAAGTAACACGTGATTTTGTAATATTTTGATAAAGTTTAGAAATATCTGAATAAGTGAAAATTGGAGGTGCTTCAACTAGGCTTCAGCCCATTGAAAATAAAGAGAGCACATTTTGTAAAATTTCCTTTTGAATTTTCATATCCTGTTACACATTTGGTCCCCTATTATGTCATAACTAACCGATCTCACCACCTAACCAAGGGACTTTACAGATAATTTAAACATGTTTCACCAGGTTTTGGACCCTTATACAATGGCTAATGGGGTTACCTGGTTCAAGGTATCTTCCAAGTGCTGCCCTAGAATTTGTGCGGAGTCACACAATATAAAAAGTCATGCCAAATTTGAAATATCACACTAGATCTGAAAATTAGATTTTATCCCATGGGAACACATGACTGCTGAAATGTCTGTGTGGCTTAAGCCCAATGGGATTCATGTAATGGGCGTGGCCTGCCTGAACTTCATGCCTAAGGTGTCCTCCATGGAATGTAGTGTGTCTGGATTGTCTTGATTTAGAAATTCCAACCTCAAAAATAGCTGTGGAGAAAAAGGCCTAAAACGGCACTTTTCTAGTATGCATGTTCTTTTGGCTTATTTGGTTTGGGGAATTTTTAGCATGCCAGTTCTAAATTATCTGCTGACTGATTGTTCATCCAGTAGGTGCAGTTTTATAGGTGGGTGTTTTACTAGTCCTACCCAGTGATTTTTTTTTAATTGAGAAATTTTGTCCCTGTTTCAACAAAAAAAACTTGGGAAACTTCTGGATTTTTTTCACATCAAAAATTAGAATAAATTCTCTTTTTTTGGAAAAATTATAGCATCAAGTTGAAAGAAAAAAAAGACTTTGTTCATAGCCAATTGCCTGCATCAGGATACAAACATTTGCAACAGTAATATAAAGTTAAATGAGCCAGTAACAATAACAGCAGTAGCAAAAATTACTTGAGTTTTTATACTTGACAGCTTCATCATTGGTATGAAGCATTAGAAAATGATATCATATAGTTGCCAAATAATTCATCCACATAATTGCAAAGCTATTTGAAAAAGCTATCATAGTTGCATACTCAACCCAATGGGCCTGCTCAAAGGTGCAATCCAAATCATTAGCAGTGAGTATATATGAATGCTAAGCTCACCTATAACTTGTATTATCCCTGTTAATCACCCATCAGGGCTCTGAACATATGGCTCTCATTATTATGTTATCATGCTGTATCCAAAATTGAACTTAATGACAACACCCCCAATAGGTAGCATTATACTATTAAAATCCTGAGAGTCCCAACAAGTTTATAAACCCCAAATAACTAATGAAACCCACTTCCACCATTACTTCCAGGTATTTAGAGGGTGCGCCCAAAACCAAGGAGCATGCAAGCTGGAGTGACACCAATGCAAATTCAGGAAGATTGGAAAATTACTGCATTGATCAACAGAGACCATTTGGGAGTTCTTACAGAAAACCCCTGCACAAACCCCCACACCCATTTTAAAATTCCACAAATATTTAGGGGGTTATGGGGTACAGTAAGGGGCAAGATTCTCTGAAATTTTGCACATGAGCATTTTGAAAATTGTGTTTGGAAACTTAGACACAAAAAAAACTGACTTCCAAGTGTAAGGTGCCAATACAAACAGAGTAGTTAAATTCAGGTGAGCTACAGTATCTAATGGAGAGCATTGGAGCTACTGAAAAACCAGAGAGTTTCCCCTTCAGGCTGAATGGTGAGGGCTGGTTTACTGGTGCACTTTACAAAAGAAACGATTGGAATAGGATACTACTGTCTAAGTTCAATGAAGGGGTCTAGACTCTAATGCACCATCATATTTACACAGTAATGGTACATCTGTGATCACTTCAGTATGATTATGGTCTAAGCTGTCCCATTACACAAGGTTGATACAGATCAAGCCTTTTTGGTACCTTTTTTTTTCTCCTAGTTTATAAAAAATCTTCTCTCAAATATTTTTGGCAGTAAAGCGTGTGTAAAATGATGCAAAATACATAGGTACATAGATTCCATATGTGGAATAATGTTCCACTTTTTTTGTACATTTTTTTTAGGTCTTTTCCTTTTTCCTCAAGGTAATAGATGTTAAAGAAGAAGGCTAGTGAAGGAAGAAGAAAAGCCCTTGGCCTCTAGGTGAGCATGGTTTCTTCAGCATCTCTAAAGCAGCGTTTCTTTTTTCCACAAAGAAATTGGGAAAGTTGTGGATTTTTTTTCCAGTGCAAATTCGGCTATTTTTTCTTTTCTCATAAATTTCACCAAATATTTGATATCAAAAAAATGAAAAGAAAGTTGCTCCTCTCAAGGGTACCTTGCTTGTGCAGTAGTAATGGGATGTTTTTATGAACCCATCTTCTGGAATAGTTGTAGAAGTTTAGGTTAGTTTCATTAACGGGCTTGCTTATGTTTAGTAAGTTCAAATTGTGTTTCAAGAAGGGGAAATTGGTGGTGTACTAGAGAAAAAAATTGTGCTTCAAAGTGGTTGTGGAATGTTTTCTCATGTACCATTTTGTTTGTAGTATGGGGAAAGTTAAAGGCAAGTGAAATGAAAGAATGCCCCGGTCTGGCCCTGGGCAGCTTCAACTTTTTGTGTGAATCATGGAGCGGTGATCCTATTGCTGTGACCTGGTGTCCCATCCTGTAGCAGCAGGATGGGTCTGTGTTTTGATGGGTACCTTGTAGAGGTGGCCCGCAAATTTGCTTTGTTGCACAAAATAGCTTTGTGACCACTTGTGGGTGATGGAAAGGAAACTCGTGACAAAATCACAAATTGAAAGCATGTTGAATAATTTGGCAACACACATCATACAATGTATCATCTTATCTTATTCACCTTATCGTCTGTAGTTTCACAACTTCATGATAATACCATATTGGGTGGCACCTCTAATTTAACCTTGTGGGGTCATGTGATTCCCTATTAGGTTTTTGGAGTTGAAGAGGGTGGTTTGAACTCTTAAAAGCTTGATGTATTGTAGGCAATATTTCATGAATATTTGAAAAATGCTTGACTTTTTGAATCTCCAAATTTTTGAATTATTACTTTTTAGGTTTGGAGGTGTGAGAATGGTAGTATTCAGTTCTCATTTTTAGAGTTGAATATGGTCTCATCTGCTACAAGACTTTGTCGCATATTTTTGTGTCCTGAAGCTCCAGGTCTGAAGCTCCAGGTGTGGTGAAGTCAATCCAGCATATAATGAACTCTAGGGTATGCGCCCTTTACCAATTCCCAACTTGATTTCAAGCAAAACACACCCTAACCCAGCTTGATAACAAACGAGACAATATCTTACTTCATTTGGTTGATTTTGAACAATTTTCTTTCACAACAGACATTCTGCTAGGTCATTTTATACACATACCCTTTGCCAACAACATGAAGGAAGTTTTATAAATATAAAACCGGAATATACATAAGTATCCTCACCAAACCAAACAATTGTTCCAAAAGTACACATATCCTTCTTCAACAGACCAAAAAATTCCTTATTCCCCCAACCTTCTCCCCCCCCCCCCCCCCGCCCCCAAAGGTACCTATATGCTTCCACATCTCAGTCCCATGCAAGCCAAAACTGTGAATAAAACCAGAATTTGAGTGTCATCCCAGCCAGTCCAAGATCTAGTTCCGCATGCCCTCCTAAGCCCAGTTCTTTGGGTGCCCGCCCAACACACATGTGATCATCATAGTAGGGAAAAAGATATATCCATCTCAGAAGGATTAGAGCACCGACTCCCTTGTGTGAATGTCTATGGACTCCAAATTCCTTCAATGTCACACCAAATAAGTTAGTTAAAGATTGAAGATCATCATGGATTCAACAATATGTCTTTCAATGTAAGAACACAAAGGAAGTAAACCCTTGAACATCATGCATGAATAGGTAAGTGTTATTTGGCTTTATAGTTTGATTTCCAAAAAAACATTGAACATTATGGATTTCATAAAGGGATTTTGAATTTTCTTTCAAAAAAGATTGAGGATCATGGATTTCAAAAATGGGAATTTGGATTTCCTTTCAAATGTAAGAAGAAAAAGTAAGTAAAAGCATTGAAAAGAGATAGAGAGAGAGACATAAGGGAAGGAGGGAAAGGGGTGAGGTCACTTTTGGCTAATTATAGGGAGCGCCATCTAGGGCCAAAAAGCTACTGAAAGGAAGCAATCTTCTGGATAGGAAAGAAGCTGACAAGCACACCATCCCTACCCCTCGCCCCCTACTAGGTACCACTTTATTCCAATCTACAAATACACCACCATCTTTCAAGGCAAAACCACTAATAAGACGTAGTAAGGGGGGTGGTCATTGGGTAGCTGAAGTAGAGTGGTACCTTAGCTGCAGCCAAGCACCACCACCTCACTTAGCCAAGTTTTACTTGGGGAGCTTTTTTGTATTTTAAAGCAAAGATTTTGTCCCTTTGGCGTCACAAACCACGCTGCTCTCTTTTGAAACAGACCAGTTTCTGGCTCTTTTTGTGCGGCCCACTCTCACTCGCTCACACCCCCATTCGTCTCTCCACACAAGCTACCTATTGAAGAAGATATCCTGCCATTTTTTTTTAGTGTCTTTGTTCTTTGAACTTGGGTTTGGGGTTTTTTTTTAATAATAAATTTCTTGGGGGGGGGGGCCTAAGTAGGTACCTACCTAGTTGATTTTTCTTTGGGGAGTATGTATACTTTTGGTGCTTGAATTTTAATGTTGCTGCTGTTGTTTGTTGTTTTGGTGTGTGATTGAAGGAGTGTCTTTTGGAGTCTTGTTTTCCTTAGTTTATGTATGTGTGTATGTACGCGTGTGTGAGTGTGCTTTTTTTTTTGGGGTTCTGAGAGAGAGAGAGAGAGAGAGCGGGTGGGTGAGGGAGTTAGTGAGCTAGCCAAGGTTTTTGTTTGCTTCGCGAGATTGGGGACTTGGCGATGAGAAGTTGGATAGATTTGGAAATGAGAAGTTTGATGGATTGGGTTGTGACGTAAGGGGAAGAAGAGTTAGAGAGAAAAGAAGGTAAAGATAAAAGAGTTTTGAGTTTGTTTTGGGAGGAGGGGGATTGGGGAATGCTAAATAGGTTTTGAGTATTTTTGTTGGTGAAGAGGGCGAATAATTTTGTTTTGGGAGGAGAGAGGGGTTTGGGGATGATGATAAGATAGGATTCTTAAGTTTTTTGGGGACGAGAGACTTGGTTTTGGAGCTTTTGACGAGGGAAATTGGAGTTGTAAGCAAATTCAGCGCTGCTGGCGATGGTGGGAAGAATTGATGCCTTTGCGCAACAGCAGCAGCAGCAGCAGCTAATGTTGTTGGGCAACAATGAAAGTAATAATAACAACCGGGCGGGAGTGGGAACGGTGTCGAGCTGCATACGAAAGGGAAGGACGGGAGTGGAGGCGGCGAAGAAGGGGCCCGGGGGGATGATGATGAGGAGAAGCCGTGAGCCCGGGAGGTACAGAGGAGTGAGGAGACGTCCTTGGGGAAGATACGCTGCGGAGATCAGGGATCCCAATACCAAGGAGCGCAAGTGGTTGGGGACTTTCGACACGGCTGAAGATGCCGCCATGGCTTACGATTGGGCTGCGCGTTCCATGCGGGGTGCTAAAGCTCGCACCAACTTCGTCTACCCCACGCACCACACTTGCATCATGTCCACAGCCCTTGCAACAGCTCACAATAATTCTTCCACAGGACCTGGAGGAGGAGCAGCAAGAGGCTCAGCAGCAGCAGCCGGCGATGATCAACATTATCATCAGCAGCAGTTGCCGCAAGTGGCAATGGGTTTTGAGCCCACGGATCATCGTTTTTCTCCTGCTCCTGCCAATGTGCACTTCCAGCACCAGATCCGGAACAAAGCAGATTGGACGACGAGTACTACTACTCATCGTGGGTTCAATCACTCGCACAAGTCTTCTTCTTCTTCTCCTCGCGTCCATCAAGCCAGCGGCTACGACGAGATCAGCCTTTTGTATCAGTCTGGTGTGGAGAAACACGTACTGGCCAGAGGAGCCATGATCAACGGTGATACCCGAACGACCACAACCACGATGCCGCCCTCGTCGCAGCAGCATCGACAACATCCATCGCAGCAGCAGCAGCAGCACATGGATCGGAGGTTTCAAGCTCATTTGATGTCGATGACGGAAGCTGCAGAGGGGAGAGAAAGTGTTGTGCAGCCTCAGCAGCAGCAGCAGCTGCAGGGGAGAAAGGCTCAATGGCTCCCAGCGGTGGCGGAGTACGTATCATTCGAGCAAAATCATCTTCACGGCTGTTCAATGTATGAATCTTCAGCAACGCGTTCAACGGCGCCCAAGAGATTCAACCTGCACACTCCGCCACCTCTTCAGGTACGTCCCTTTTTGTATTCAGAATCTGAGAAGAGCTCAGAAGGTCTTGAATCCAGCAGTGATCTGACAATTGAGAGGTCTGTCCTCCAGATGATCCCGGATTTTGGCGAAGGAGAAGAGCCAGTGCAGCCGGCGACTTGTGGGACGTTGATCAGTCCCTCGACGTGCGAGTCGACCATGACTCTCAGCAATGGAGCTGCAGTGAGCAGCCAGCAGAGTGTATTCTCCTGCAGCATGTCATCACTTCCTCGCAAGTTGCAGATCCCCCCTCAAGCTGCTTCTGTTGCCTGCAAGTACTCGGAAGAAGCGGACACTCTTGCACAGGTGGTTGCTCAATCTCATGTGCAGGACTTCAACCGTGATGATCCCATGAAGAAGAACGCCGCCGCCGCCACTACCACCGCCAGCACCGGGAAGAAGCGGGCTCCACATGAGCTGCGGCTGCAGCAACAACAACAACAACGGCAGAGTACGACACCGCCTACACCTCCCACTAGGACCTGTATGTTCTCCACCCAAGTCTCCTACTCTGAAGACTCAACTGTGTCACTGCCTGCTGACTCCGCCTCTACTACGCCGCCAGGCAGTCCCGGCCTGTTCTCTCTCTCTTCGGAAGGTGAGTCGTATGCAAGAAGTCCCACTGCAGCAGCAGCAGCAGCAGCTCATGCAGCCGAGGTCTCTAGTCGTGGTGATCATCTGTTTAGTCGTGGTAGCAGCAGCAGCAGCAGCAACAGAAGAGGTGGAGGCTGTTGCATGGGAGTCGTCACAAGCCCAAGCCGCAACCCTGACAATTTGCACAGCATCCTTCCAGCAAGTCTCAGTAGTCCCATTGGGCTCCTGTTGAACCACACACAATCACGAGGAGACTGGTCTTGGATCAGTAGTACTGAAGAGCCAGCTGCTGCTGCAATTCAGCAGGTACCACAACTTCAGCCTGTCCCACAGCTTCAAGTCGCTCAGCTGCAGCAATGTTGCAGCAGCATCACACCTGCTGCAGCTGCTATGCCCACAGAAGAGGCAATCAAGTGTGAGCCTGGTGCTTCTTCTTCCAGTAATTGGGCACTGCAGAATCTGTGTGCTCAGCAGCTTAATCCAGCTGCTGCTCATGCCTGGCACCAGACTACTCCACGAGAAAGCAGCAGCAGTGAATTATGTTGTGTAAATCAAAAGGATGATGACTCCTCATGGCGAGATTATGTGGAGACAGTAGCTGATCAGCAGTTTTCGGGCTTGTTGGGAGATGTAGTTGGGCCTTCAGATCCATTTCCAACAAATGACATTAATCTTTACATGGAGTCAATCCCATTTCCAGACCACCCTCTGGTCGAAGATTCTGCATGCTGTCACCAGCTGTTTCCTTTCGAGATGATCGAACCCATGAGGATCTTTGCATGACTTTTTCTACATTGTTGAAATCACGGGAGGAGGAGAGCATGAATTCATAGTAGTTTTAGTACACACATGAGATCTTTTCAGAGTAGTGCATCTTGAATTCCCTGCTGAATTAACCATGTTGAAGCCCATGAGCTTTGAGTCTGCTGAACTACATGATGAGTTTGTTACATAGGATGTGAATCTAGTGAAGCTTCAAGGCTGCAGGCTGAAGAATTTTTCCATGTGGTTGTTAGTACTCTTGTTGTCAATTACTGAGGCATGACAAATGCGAATTATGAAAAAATATTTTGTCAATAGCACAGATCTTTGCATCAACTTGCAAGGAAGATTCAACAATATCTTCTTTCAAAAACTATATCATGGTTGAGTGATGATCATCAACTGCCAATTTTCTGTAAAATTTTTATTTTATTTTCCTACTGCACATCTGGTTCATTATATAGCTTTTTCTGTAACATCTTTCATGTTCTGTCTGCAGCAAAGGCAATAGTTCTAGGTTTATCATCATCAGTGTGCATGCTCTTTTTGGGTCTCATGTGCTAATGCAGATTAACTTTTGATCTGCAATAGATTTCCATGTCCAGTTTTCTTACCTTCGTTTATAATCATTTTCTCTTTTGATTCCACCAATTTCCATTACTATTCTCTGTTGGAAATTTCCCTCATCATCAGTGGACTTACAGGCTCTGCTTACTTGATGGGAAGGCACAATGTTGAAATGACTGTGGTGTGAAAGTTATGAATTTGCTGCCATTGTCATTATGTTTAAGACAAAGATTTTGAACAACTGGGATATGTTCAGACATAATGGGCAGTTCTGAACAGAAAAATTTGATCACTGGGTTTGAAGAAACTGGGTTTCAGAAGGAATCAATCATGATTTTATGTGCTCTACCCAATAAAAATCTTCAACTTACTAAATTACATCTATCTATATAACTTGTTGCACCATCTGCTTCTGAAGCCTAACTTGAGACCTTATAATTGCAACAGAGGCAGTGCAAATTTGCCAAAGTAGCCAAGATCACAGTTGTGGATACATAGACGATATTGCAGGCCAGATGTCTTTTGTAGTTGTGGGAGTTGGCTGCACATGATGGAGTTTTGATAGATCATCAGATTCAGCAATAGCAACATTTCAGGCCCTAGCCAAGATAGTGATACAAGTGGACAGGCAAAGTGATGACTTGGAGACAGACTGTAATGTTTTCAGGTTTAAACATATCTTATCACAGAATTTGCTTGCTGGATATTTCACTCATACAAAATGTTTCATCATTGTAGCTCAAATTTCTTCTGCAAGCCATGCTGGGCTCAATGGGTATTGCTGCATGAGAACAGATTATATGTAAAAAGCCACAGACCGTATTTCTGAACAAAACATGCTGTTTACACCCCAGAAACAAGTTGCCTAGTGACAAAAGCTTTACTGCATGTTTCAGAAGAATATTACTGGTGGAGAGTGAGAACTACTTGTGTGCAACAGCTAAACTCAAGACAAAATCCAAGAGACCCAATGGCACATAACAAAAAGGAATACAAAAAGCAGCAGCTTCAATGGAACGATACTGCAGAAATTGTATTAAAAAACGACTGACTGCAGATTGATATAAGTTGAACAAACTTGCCTCACATCTCATCAAGCAGGTCATTCTCCCCTGGAGGCTGATGATCTCCAAAGTTATTTTCATATTGAGCTCCAAGCTTGTCTTCACTTGCAGAACCCTAAAGTTGGAGAGAATTGAACGACAACCCTACCTAAAGCAGGAACAAAGGAGCCACAACTGTTGTACTTCATATGACTAGCCTAGATCATTTATGCAAAAGCTGGTGACAGATACTGGCAGCCAAGCTCAGTAAAATACGATTCAGACTAGAATCCGACCAGAATCCTGCAGCATGCATGCTTATAGTACTTGAGCTTCACTGGGGTGCCATCTCTTTGGTTACAGTTTCTGGTGTACCACATGATTTTCTGTTGCAAGGACTTGAGATGGAATCATCTTCTGTAATGCAATTATGACCACCTGCTTGCAGACAAGTATGATCTTCAACAGTTTCAGTGCGCTGAGAAGCTGGATCAGACTGAGCTGAACTCATATATAGCTAGTGGCTGCAAACCACAATTACGGGATCTTGCAGAGTGACACTTGTTTTAGCTCAACAGAACACACCTGCTGTTGAAAGTGGGACATCATTCTACAACTAAGTTATGAACACAGTCTGCAGCTGGGTCCATCCTGATCATAATCAATTGCTTGATGAGCTTAGATTTGCATATGCTTTGCAACAAGAAAGTTTTCATGTGCAGCTCCATATAACATGAAGCTAACCTTATGTGGATTCCTTCCAGACTCAAGCTGGTCGATCATATTCCTTGACCAAGCTCATGATTCAAGCTGGTATAGATCAGCTTGTTACTAGCAACACATCTGATCATGTTCTTTCACCCTTCTTAAGCATCAAACTATGCGAAGATCGACACAAAATCAAAACTGTGAGAATGTCAAGAGGAAGATTTAACAACAAAAAGAAATATATGAGATACAACACGGGCGAGGCTCCGGAACTATGGAACTGCGATGGAAGACGAAACCTGAGGGCTCACCTACACTGATCAGCACCGCGCAAAGCAAAAGACAAGTAATCCAGAGGCGAGCTGGATACTCTGAAGTCGACCGACCGGGTTGCAGCTCATGACTACATGTGATCTTGCCATGAAGCTCCACAACAACAGCTACAGATTACTGCATTACTGTCAATTGGAAAGAGAGATTGGATCGACGACAAGCACATATGAGTTACCTGCATACCGCCGTAAGGAAAGATCTACTCGCCCTTGAGGCACAATACCCATCGAAAGCTGGAAGCAGTTCAACTGAAGCGGGGCATCAACCTGCAGCTGCTGCATCCAGCCATGGACTAGTATACTTTAGGCAGAAACCCAAAGATGAACCACATTGCAGAAACTGCCTTCAGAGCCCCTCCTCCTTCGCTGCTTCAGCACTCCATTCTTTAGGCGCAGTAGACCAAGCTTTGATTACTTGTAACGCAACCTTCGCCTCCCGTCATCGATCTTCGACTTTGCAATGCTCTTTCCCTAGCTAGGTATTACTACTATTTGGCCACCGCACAAGATGATGCATACATGCCAGCTCCAATGGCCTACATATCTTTGACTACTCTTTGTCAGCTCTTTGCCAACAGATCAATAGACTACTCTTTGTGAGCTGAAGCATGCAGCGAGAGAGACTTAGCTTGCATTCTCAGATCAAACCAAAGCTGAGTTCTTCTACTGCAACAAATGAGGCACCAGAACAGAATACGGTGAGGAAAGCTTGAGAACATCCAAGTGCTCGCTGGACATTATTAGACTACTTTAGTGACAAAACCCCTAGCTACTGGAAGAAGCAACTGCTGCTGTAATACACGCAGGTAGCTAGATGGAAGAGTACTACGTAGCAACCGGGTTTCAATAAGACATGCCTACAGACATTGCTTTATACGGTTCCGTGCTGCATACAATGCAATGGATACCACACTAGCTGCTTTTGATACGTCTACATTCGTTCCACCGCTGCAGTACAAGGCAAATAATGTACACCCGCATGCAGCTGCTGCGGATAACTGGACCGCACATGAACTCAGTTGGAATTAGATCCAACTTGCTAGTTTCTCCCACAACACAGAAACCCATAAAGCATCATATTTGCACGGCACGCCTGGTCATGCAAATCTAACGAAATTATAAAAATATATATATATGGAATATGATCTGATCACGCCTGTACGACAAACTCCATGAAATTAGTTTCCTACTCTCGACTTCTTCTTCCTGAAACTTTTGTCAGCAGATGATTTTTGAGTGGCAGATGATTCTGCGCCTACAACAACTACTTTGACATGAGCCAAAACCGTGGATCACTGGTAACCAAATCTCTCCAACAATCACAACTACCTAGTGCAGCAGCTGGAGCAGCAAACCCAATGAACCTCTTCGATGAATCTCCAACAGACACACACACACAAAGCAGCAGCTAGAAGTCTAGCTCAAAACTAACTGTTGGATTTTGTTGTACCTCTTTGATAGATTCACACTGCATGCTATGCAAAGTGCACTGCTGTACGCTGCAAGAAGAAAATGTCACAACTGGGATTCAAATGTGTACGAAGAAGAAGAAAAAGAAGAAGAAGAATGCGACGAACAACGCAATGAATCTTTTCTCGTGAATCGCGAGCGTGCACGGGGATTGTTCGTATGCAAAATCCAGTACAATAAACCAACGAACGAACGAACGATCTTCCGTCTAGATCTTCTTGTCTTGTTTTTGTTGCTGCTTCCAATGCTCCCAAATTATCATGAATGGCAAAAAAAAATTGCCAATTTCTGACAAGATCTCTCTGACCTATCCATTTTACGCAGATCTCTTCTCAAAGATCGGACAAGATCTGGCTGTTCAAACTATGACCAATTAGGAATCCAAGAGGTTTGTTTATTGTGGCGTTGCCCACCAAGGCAAGAAGGATATTGTGTTTAGATTAATTATAGAGTATAGTAGCTTAATGGATTTTGACCCCTGGGTAATAAGTCTATTTTTATATGAGGATTTTTGAAACATGACATTTTGGCTTGGGTTGAAACTTGAGATTAGTTATACAGTTATAATACCTTGAAGGATTTTGGTTTCTTTTTAGAGGACTATCCTTTAAGAGGACTTTTTGAGGATTATATTTTTTCAAGGTGAAGTATTTGAGTTTCCATATTCTTCTTTTGCCTTAAGGTACTTTTTGATGTAAATGGCAAGGCCACAGTGCGACACACCCCTCAATGTTTTTAATCAATCTGGTTTCAATATTTTTTACCCAATAGAGTTATCCATAATTTAGGAGGTGGGTTAGGAGTGGCTTCAAGGATAACTCTAAAATTTCGCAATCCCCAATTAAACTTATTATTCTCCTTAGACTAAAAGAAAGTCTGGGAGTTTTTCCTCCCCCACCCCGCACCTCCCCGGGCCCAAAACAAGATTTTATACTTTTAATTAAGTCCACAATTTTCAAAGGAAATCTAATGAGATCTAATAATATCCTAGATGTCCAAATATTGAAAAATGCAATCATCATGATCCCACTTCTACTTTGAAGTTTGGTCCAAGAGAAATATAGAAACCCACACAAGATTTAAATGTCAAAGCCACCAAATCCCATACTTAAAGTCCAAACATAAAGGACTGCAATGAAAAAAAATCCAAAACATTAAAATGAACATTGAAGAAGACCCAATATCTAAGTCCAAACGTTCAAATGACATTGAAACAGATCCACACACCTAAGTCCAAATATTCAAATGAACATTGAACAAGACCCAATACCTCAATCTTCATGTGTGATAGAGAAAATCTTTTTTTT
>Ga0116230_10000702_pt1 | contig 29976 bp, 12 predicted proteins | sample S1TSphfallax_3_FD_88678 | JGI IMG/M metagenome (GOLD analysis project Ga0116230, IMG submission 88678) | Host-associated microbial communities from peat moss isolated from Minnesota, USA - S1T2_Fd - Sphagnum fallax MG | ecosystem: Host-associated > Plants > Peat moss > Unclassified | place... | reverse complement strand
GGTGGATAAAAAAAAAACAAGAGAAAAAGAGGGGGGGGGGGGTTGCGCCCGGTTGCGCAGGGGGGGGGGGGGGGGAGGGGGGTAGAGGGGTGTGTTGGAGCTCCGGGATGGGATTAGGACGAATGACAAGTATCAACTACTCACATGGACCTACACAAAACCAACACAAGGTGGTTAACGCATAGTTGGAGCACTTTTGGTGTTAGGACGAGCCATGGGCAACTCGGATTCACAAGATTCACCGCGGCCCGGACTTCCCCCTTATAGTATACTCTATGCCTTTCCATGAAACCCACATCCAAATGGCATTTTGTCTCGAGACTCCCAAGTGAAAATCCCGAAATTCCCACAATTGGGACTCTCGTGACTTTGGGGGCCAATAACTTTGTGAGCAGACCTTAGATTGAGATGAGGTTTGAAGTAAAGTTGTAGCCCTTGTTAAGATTTTTCCAATGACATGTTGCATGCCACCTACACGTAAATAAATTGGGTTGATTCTCAACTTGTAATGGTGGGGAGTCAAATTGCCAATTTAACTCCCGACAATTTGATTCCTAGCCTTTCTTTTAGCCATAACTTGTGTTTTCAAATCTCAAATGAGTCATGCAAGCTCATTTTAGATATCTATGTTTCAATAGCTTTCCAATGATATAAATTTTTTTTTAATCCATTGGGTTTTGACCCCTTTAATTGCTCGGGACTCCAACTCCCAAGGTGAAAGCTCTTTTGGGAGTGTGAAAGTTCATTCCCTCACACTTTCTTTCACTCCCGGGCTTCCTTCCCACTTAGCCCGCAACCTTGCAACCCTTTGCCTTGGTTACGAGCCCAAGGCTAGGGTTGCAACAATATGTTTTTCCTCAAAATGGCCTTTTTCCCCATCTATATTTTCTTAGTTAATTTTATTGTTGGAATTGCAAAAGGTCTTTAGTCCATTGTGTATTATATATGGAATTAGGGTTTAAGGTCCATTATTTGTATATGGAACTATGTTTTATATCAATTTAACATGGTTTAATTATGTTGTTTCACAACAAGGCATACATAATATTTGGGTGGAGAAGGTGTTAATCAATTGATGTTTCAAAATTGATGACCCACTTCAAAGTTGTAATTTACCTTGTTATGTTATAGGTATGCAATGAATCCAAGTATACACATGGCATAGTCTTGTATATAATTGTTTTTTTTTTTTTTTGAAATAGGTGCAACTTTTGGCTATTTGCATTATGCTAGTTTTAGGGTTTAGGACAAGGGCAAAACATTTAGGTCCCCTTGTCAAAACTTAGGCCAACAAGTTTCTTATTGGTTGCAGAACACCGAGCAATTTGTTTTCAAGTGACCTTGCCACCACCTTCAATGTGAGTGACCTGATCCGTGTTGCAAGTCTCTGACTATTTCAAAGTTGTAGCTTTCACTATACTTTCAAGTTTTTTGTTTGTAAGGAAAGCAATTCAAGTCACTATAATTTTAGTTGTTACATCTAAGTCATAGTCATATTGTAATTAATTTTTCCTTGATATTGAACAATTGGTGCTTAGTTGGTATATGTTGATATTTCTTGGGATAGCTAGTGATTAATTGGTATTTGTAATAATGTTTAAGTTTTTTGCTCTACCACCACAATCCTAACATAGGGCATACTTTGGAAATATTTTTTCTCATTTTTCTTTTTTCTACAATTTTGTGTAAATTGGTTAATTTTCCATTACACGCTCTAAACACACCCATCAATTCATTGTTATTTCTATGGAAACATAAATATCTTAGTAAGTCATGGTGTAAAAATGGGTGTCCTATTGTTCAAGAGCCATGAATATTGCTAGAGCAAACAAAATTTTTGTACGTCAAGAGGTTTGAGTGTATTTTGCTTGTTGATCCTTGGAAATGTACAAATGCATTTTTTTGGGTATCTCTTGGGTTACTTTGAAGGGTATACTTACAGTTGTAGTAGGTGTCAATGTTTAGTGCTTAGGGTATTTATATGATATTTTTTAAGGGTACTTGTCCCACTTGTTGGGATCTATATGTGTTTGATTTTGACTATTATTATGGTTATTGGATTATGTAGTAACACCATGGGGAAGATATCAAACTAATGAAATTTACGAGATATTACAAGGATATTACATTAAGTGAAAATGAAATTGAAACCACATGTTTGGACAAAGTTAATGAGTTGATTGAAGACATTAGTTGCACTATTAAATAGTTGTTAAAGAATCCTCCCCAGACGCTTGTCCTTTCAATGATTTTAAGGATATACACAATATGCCATGTGAAGGTATTAACCCCCATAGGTTAAGAATTGGCAAAGATGTGTTGGAAATTGAAATGATTCAAGTGTTTGGCCTTGCTTGAGCTTCAAGTATTCTTTTGTAGATGTCCATGATGACATGTGTTGGATAGGATTAAAAAGTTATATCCCATCATGTATGGCAAATCTGCTGTACCAAAGTTTAAACTAATGAGGAAAGAATTTACAAAAGGCATTGTGGCAAAAGTGGTGAAGGGGATATCAGTTAATTGGACCAATTTTGGCGATGAAACTAACACTAATCAACAAGGGAAATGCCAATCAAAGTTAGATATTTTGATTACAAATAAGGCATCATTATTGGGCTTGAACATGTCCATGTGGGAGGTGAAGAAGGAACTAGTAGTTATTGACATTGTGAAGGTGGAGAAGGGTGTCAAAACATAAAGTGAACCATAATTAAAACCTACAAATATTGGCAAGGTTGGAGAGATTAGCCTTTGGACATGATACAAAAAAATAAAAATGAAATGGCTCACTTGTTGTATGTTGTTGGGAATGAAACAAAGGTTGCTAGATTAGAGATTGACACCATGAACAAGGATAAGGATGGACTATGCATTAAGATGGAATATATAAAGGTTGTGCATGAGTCTATGACTACCATGAAGGAAGAAGAGGCAAAGAAGTTACATGTTTTGCAACAGTTAGATGAAATGGATGGTGGAGTTTTTAAATTTACAATTGGTGACATTTGACTTTTATAAAAAACTGGTTTGTAAACAAGATGAGGCCATTGCTGATTTGGTGGCTCAATAAAAGGAAAATGTGAAAATGGTGGAAAGGAAGTTAAGGTCTTTACAACTCCAATTTCATGCTTTGATAGTACAATTATTACATCTCAAGAAGGGTGTTGAGGGGCTATATACTCACCTGCACCCTATATGTGTGATGAAAATGTCTTTGACATACCAATAGTTAGAAGAAAAGATAACAAAAAGGAAAGATAAGACAAGTCAACTATTTAAGCAAGTCCACAAATTGTTGTAGGTTGAAATGTTGCAACAAGTCAACTTGATAAAATATGCAAGACAATTTCTGCATAAGGTCAATTTGTTGTATCAAGTCGATTTGTAAAAATGGTTAGACATTTGTAACTACTTGTGTATTATTTAAGGCAAGAATCAAGAAAATAAAAGGGTTATTTTGTTGAGTATGGAATGGTATTTGATGTATTTTTTCTATTTGAATAGTTGTGAAACAACCATTGAAGAATATTAAATAATAGAGGTTTGGATGGCAAGAAAAGTTATGAAAATATGAAGAACAATGAATATGAGTTCAAGGTAGCATTATTGTTTTTTTTCGTTATTGCTATGTATGTTGAGATTGATTGTTGAAGTTGGTTTTAATTAGTTACATATGTGGTATTTACACTAATGGAGTAAGACTAAGACATTAGTCGAGAACCCCTATTTTTAACCAAAATGGTGTCAACTACATGTGATTTGCAACTATTTTGCAAATATAATTTTTTATTTTAAAACTAAATAATGACAATTACCAATGAAGTTGATTCATCAACTAAATTGGTATATAGTTGAAAGCAATTTTTAATTAAGTGGTGTTTCACCGAATATTGCATTCAATATTTTTGACATCAACAATGTTTATAAGTTGAAATGCCTACTACATTGTTAAATAGTGAAAAACATGTCTTGAGTAAAATGTCTTAGCATTTACATTTTCTAGTTGACACATAATCAAGACATTAACCAATGTTCAACTATTTTGGTGACACCATCAACACATGCATGGATGGTAAAATGTATTAAAGGATGGATGAAATCATGTAATTTCATTTACAACTTTGTTACAACTATCTTTCAATTCAATTAAACAACTAATAGGTGACTTTGCTTTTATACATATCATATATGTTACCATATATGTTAAAATCTTATAACATTAAATTACAATATGTTCATACATGTAATATTTGATTTTTACCAAATCTAGTTTATGATATATAATTAATGATAATTAAATTGTGAAATTCTAACTTTCATTCATTTCTTTTCATGTGATAGCTTAATATTAATTGAAAATTATGATCAAAATTCATCACACATTAAATTATAATGTAAACTTTATTTGTAAGTGATTGGTTATGTATGATGTAAAATTTTAATGCATTCAAACAATAGTATTTAATTATGAAATAAATTAAACAAGATTTTGAAATATAAATTGATAATAATGCATATGTTCAATATATGTATATTTTATTTTTGTGTAGATCAAATTTAGTTTTCAATATATCAAGTGATGATAAATAATTATTATTTATGTGGAAGTCTAATGTTTATTTAGTTTTGTACATACAATAACTTTCTATTTCTTTAAATTTTTATCAAAATTCATTAAATCGAAAAAATGTAATGTAAAAATGAAATTTTTGTAGGATGCAAAATTTTCATTCAAATAATAAATTAAAAATTTAATAATAATAATAATAATAATAATAATAATAAATTAAAGGATAATTTTAAACATTGTGTATTGAAATATAAGTTAGACTAATATGTTTATTAATGGGGTATTTTATTACCTTACTTTGAAATTGATTTAAGAACATAAGAAAATTGAATAGGTTTTGATGTTATTATTCAACATGTTTTGTGGGGTAGTTTGTTTATGTCCCTTATTGGGGTATTCCAATATATTAAAATAATTTTATTATTTTGCTTAAAAAACAAGTGCCAATGTTCTTATATATATAATGATTAGGCAATATTAGATGATTTTTTTTTAAAAATCCCTCTTAAATTTGGCTACTTATTTATTTAACCACTTATTTTACCTTGTACTACCATTTTTGTTCAAAACTACATGTTCATTTATTTACATATCTTTTTCTAGTTAACAATGTTCAACACATGTAATGATATTTATTTTTATAAATTTAAGAAAACATAATTACATTTATTTGGAATTAAATTAAGAATGAATTTAATGTTAACTATTGGTTTGAATATATCTTCAAATTTTTCATTTCATTATTATTTTATTTTATATCAAATAATAATAATAGGCATAATTAGTACAGATATCTAGTACATGATTATATAATTTCAAAATATATATTTCCTTAGCATTGTTATATTTACTTAAATTTATTTTTTCTTTTTTTCTTTTTTATTCAATATATATTATTAATTTATAATAGTTATAAAAAGGTTAAATAAAAATAATTAAATAACAACTTAGCTTATATTAGTTACAATGGTAAATTACTGATTTTATTTTTATATTTTTTACAAAAATATTAGTTATTAAAAAAATTAATTATTAAGTAAACTATTAATTTATGTCTAGGTTTAATTAAGTTAAAATTATGTTGTAAATTAGTTGCAATTAATTGAATTGCAATTATGTTATTATAATTTGCAACTAAGGTAAAGTAATTGACCACCATACACTCAAGTTATTAAAGAATTTAAAATTTAATACATCCTTCCTTTGTTTTTCAATCTCAAAATGATGTTTTAAAGTTCAACTTGGAGTAACCATGGCCATTTAAATCATTCAAGGGTGTAAGCATGGTAAAGAATACAAAAAAAGTTGATAAACAAAAATGAAGTTGAATTTGAGACAAATTTTGACCAAAATCCTAGAAAGTATATTAGGGTTTATTTAAATGATTTTGAAACCATTGTGCTTTTAATTGGGTTTATTATAAACATAATAAATAATTTAATAATAAAAGTAGGTAACAATCATGTTTGTTATTGATTTGTCAATATGATGTTCAAACATATTTTTTCATTAAATGTTTTTAACGAAATGGACATGTATGAAGTTACAACATACAAGTTGTTTTGTATTAAAGGGCATCACCAAAAAACCCATTTACTTTCTTTTTGATAGAATATACTTACTTGAATCAAATATTACATTATAAAAAGTAGGCTTTCAAAGTTATTTCCATTTAGAAAAATATACTTAAAACCTAATTTTACAATGTGAATTTTTTAAATTTATGCATAATAATAAAGAAATATCTTGTTAGTAATCATTCAACTAAAAGGATTGCATGTATAATAATTTAGCAATGGGTTTGAGTTCTACCTTTTGTTAGTTTGACAAGTAAACTACCAAGTACATTTAACATGCTTTCACCCTCAAAATAGATAAAAAATGAAGAAGATATGAGCATTGAAAGTAGGCGAGATAAATGTTTGGTCATAGGCCTAATTCACACATTCCAATTCAGTTTATTCATGCTCTTTGTGGTGTAACCAAAAACGAAGGTACTAAAACCACTCAGACAGACTGGATGACCTGAGTCGCCTGAACTCAGGTGAATGTTTCATTAATCCCAAACTAGAAAGCTCCTTTGGTATCTTTATCAAGCATTCTCCTGTGCACTCACTGATCATTTACAGACATTGATTTTGATCACACAAATCTGACAGAGTTGATTTCATGCTTCAAAACTTTATTTACAGACGCAATACAAACCTACTACGTTCTTAGTTATAGCATGTCCATCAAAAGACAGACTCCTTACACGGTTGAGTCCTATCGATCAGAGTTCACAGTATGCAACTGATTCCATGAAGTGTCTGACCTTTGTCACTACAGACTGCAACAACGCCACCGTGCCACATAATGCCTTTGTTGATCATTCCCGATTGCGGGACACTCAGGCCTGCCTAAGTCAGAAAACTTTTCTCCTAAAGCAACGCGACTTCAAGATTTTCTAATGCCGTTCAATGGCCTGATCTCTCTCTCCTTACTACTCATTCCAACAGTCCCCTCAAGAAGCGAACAATTGGTTAGCTTACAAACGCAGCGAAAAATTCAGTAGCTAACCAAGATCCTCTTCCAGACCCAGACTCTCCTCCACTCTACTCATCTCTCTCTGCCATTATCTGTTCTAATGCTCTACACCCACACAGTTCACCCGAAATCCACACGAAGACCTCTTAACTCCAGAATCTGCACTACGCTCTTCTTCTCCAGCACTTAACCTCCTCTCTTCAGCCGTCATCACCAGCCATTCAAGATAGCACTATGCCTCATAAAATCCGTGCCGCCTTCTTAATTCAGCCGAAAGTATCCATCATCAACACACACAACTCCTTAATTAGTGGCCGCCATGCATTCCTTGTGAGGTGATTGAGATCTTTTGCGCAGCCAGAATTTAGATCAGCAGTTAAAACCAAACCACCTCTTGCTGATGGACAGTGTTCACACCAGCGAGCGACCTGATGTTCGGTCACAATACTTCAAAGATTTTGTTAGTAAAACGGCACCGATGTGTAAGCTACTTAAAAAGAATGAAAAATTCAATTAGGATGATGCATGTAATAAATCATGGGAATGGATGAAAACATCAATGGCATGTTTATCTATACTAATTATACCAAATTGGAATGTGGAATTGCATGTACGTACTGATGCATCCAATTTTGGTTTAGGTGTTATGTTCAAACAAACAAAATCCAAATAATATTATTAATAAACTAATCTATTATGCTAGTAGATTAATGAACAATGTAGAAATAAATTATGCCACCGCAAAAAAGGAAACATTGGCCATGATTTATGCAATAAAGAAATTTCAACATTATTTATTTGGAAATAGCTTCATCTTCTTTGTTGGCCATCAAGCTTTGTTATATTTGGTTACTAAACTAGTCGTTATAGGTCATATTGTGAAATGGTTGTTACTTTTACAAGAATTTGATTTTAAAGCAATTTACAAATTAGGTTGAATTCACTTTGTGCTAGACCAATTATCTCAAAAAAACCATGGTGAATCAACTATCGGAGTTGAAGATCAGTTACCTAATGCAATTTTATTCATAGTGGGAATTGACTAGTATGGTCCCATACTAGAATACTTACAAAAGGGTATTTTGAAACTAATATATTGAAAGAAAAAAAAATCGTGTTATTGTCAAATCCAAACCATATACATTATATGATGGATTTCTATACAAGCTAGGACCAGACAATGTTTTAGGGTGAATGCAAGGTATGTTGGCTCACTTTTGTGACAAAATCACATTTTTTTCTAAATACCTTTTAACCAAGTGTTTTTATTGATTAATATATCCTTACATATATTAGTATGGACTTTGATCTAGATTAATAACTTCATTATAAAAAATTCTATCTTTAAATTTAAAAAATAAATCATCCACTAATGGTTATGGACTTTTGAAATATTTAAATATGGAGTGGTCATCTAGCTATAACATTATAATTTTGATTAATAGTATTAATTTCCATTCCAAAGTCTTGTTAGTGACTTGGCATATGTTATATTATGACACTAGAAAGTCATATTAAAACCATATTTGTCGACAACTTTATCCAATTGATAGTTTGGGACCTTTCAATGGTCAAATTTTGATCATATTTTCATAAGTCCATATAAGATGCAAATGATTTCTATTTTTCATTTTTATTTTCAAAATCAATCTTTTCACAAAATTTACATGGGGCAATGTTAATAGGGACTTATTTGCTTTTCTATAGGAAGTTCCAAAATCCAAGGTCTAAAAATATGACATCATGATGAGGTTAGAGCATAGGGTTTGAAGTCTAGGTTTAGGGTTTAGGGTTCATAGGGCAGGAAGGTGAGTTTAGCTTTGTTATGTTGTTCTTTTTAATTTGGTTGTGAAGGTCACCATGGCCATGGTTTTGAGTTTTGTTATGAAGGGTATTGCCTAGTTATGGTTTTCTTATGAAGGTCATGTTTGCCCAACTTGTGGAGGTCATTATTACAAAGACATGGATAGGTGTTTAGGCATCATACGAGGTGGTGTTGTAAAGAGGATAAGAAGTGCAGAGTGACAACAACATTGTCGAGCTCAAAGAATAGAGGTTCACAAAATAGCTCAACATGAAAATGGTCAAGATAATGTGGACCTTTTTGTGCCAAATTGTGAGGTTAAAAGGGCCACACAAGTTATACCACAAACAATCAACAAAACCTTACCTGCCTTTCCTGTTGATCTCACAAAGAAAGTGGTTTTGTAGAAGGTTTTGTTTGACCCCATTGTGACAAATGTCATTCCAAACCTTTATACAATTTCGAAGGAGACATTTGTGGAGAAAAACCTTCTATCTAGGTTAATACAATCATTGTTGGAAGCGAAAAGACCAAGCACTTCAATGAAGTTGGTGATAAAACATGCCATCTTGACCGCCCTTATTAATGATAATTTGATTTCTTTGGTTCGACAAAAAACCTAATTGTTGAAGGTTCATCTTTGAAATGTTACCATGGTTATTTTTCACAAGGAGTCCATGTAGTCATATGGAATGTTCTATTGGGCACTATTAATATAGAAAAAAAGGTCAAACATTTTGGCTTTTTTGATGAAGGTGATTGTTTTATCATAATGGGCTACAAAAATTTGAATGAGTCCAAATCAAAAGGACATGGTGAGGAAGAGAATAACACCCCATGTGTATGAAGAAAAACCAACTCAATACCTCATGGATATGTAAGTATTCTTCATCATCTTTATTTTTTCTTTTTTGTCATTGTATCATTTGTTTCTTCATTCTAATTTGTTTCTTATGTCCTTTGGGTTTTCTTTTCCTTTATCTTTGTGGGTTTTCATCTTTTTTGAACTTTAGGTCTTATTGTTATGCATTAAACTTTGAAAGCTTAGTATTTTTAAGCCCTGTAATTTTCCCTTTTGTTCAAATTTCCTACATTCAAACCTTTAAGGGTTGTGCTACAACATGCAAACCTACCCAACTTTCTATAGTTTTCCTTTTTTTGCACAATAATGAACAAGCTTGCAAATTATACTTCAAATGTTAAAATTATCATGAGTCAAAGTATTTTGTATGTTCTAGTTCAATTCCAATCCTCATTTTACTACAACTTGTGTTGGCTACATCATTGAAAAGGAACTATGATGTTAGCATCTAGTTCAATTAAAATTTGATTATGCAAATCTCTATTAGTCTTATTAAGCAAATTGGGTTGATGAAGTATGAATTTAATTGTAAATTTTATTAACCAATTTTTAGTTCCCTAGAAATCAGTTGATTGGTGGCATGATTTCTATACCTAAGCATTGGAAAATTGTCACACCTTTCTAACTTATTCTACTATTGTTAAATCTCCTTCTTTTATAAACTTAATTACAGATTGTGTTTCAAACTTCATAGCTATCATGAATCAATATCTTTTATGATCTTGCTCAATTTCAATCACCTTCATTCTACAACTTATGATGGTTGCATTAGCCACAATTGAAAAAACAATTATAATGTTGACCGTTCGTTCAATGAAAATAAACTATGTAGATCTTTGGACATATTTGTGGCTCAATACTAACCTTCTTCATGTTGCTACAACTTATGTTGGTTACATCAACTAAATGTATAAGGACATTATATAAAAATGTATAATGATGTCTACTTCACGCAAGATTGAATTATGGTGGTCTCTAGTTTTATTAACCAAATTTTAGTTGCCCATAAGTTAATTATCACACCTTTCCAACCTATTTTGTTGCTATTAAATTCCCTCTTGTACAAGCTTACAAAATGTACTTCAAACTTTATAGTTATCATTAATCAATATTTCATATGATCTTGTTTGATTTCAACCTTCTTCTTTTACTACAACTTTTGTTGGTTGCATTACCCACAATTCAAAACGAACTATAATGTTGACCATTGGTTTATGAACTCGAGATTGGGTTATGTAGATTTTAAGTTTTTTAAAGCAAATTCTATGGGAATCTTTGGTCTTCTTAAGCAAATTCTAATACAACCTTGCAAACTATAATTTGAATTGAAGAGTTATCATCATTAGTTAATATGTGGATAGATATGTGGCTTAATTTTAGCCTTTTTCATTTTGTTGCAACTTATGCTAGTTGCATCAACCAAATCTATAAAAAGACCCAATGTTGATGTGTACTTCATTAAAGATTGAGTTATGGGGGTATCTAGTCTTATTAACCAAATTGTACTTCCCCATAAGTTAGTTCATTGATGGTGTAATTTTCTATTTATAAACATTATTATAATATATTCACATGAATAATATCATGCCTTTCCAACTTATTCCTAAGTCTTCTATTAGAATTCCCTAAATTGTTCAAGTTTGGGACATGACTTGTGAGCTTAAATAGGGCTATGCTGCAACATAGAACACTACCAAATTTTGATTAGGGTTTCTTTTTTGTTGTACAATGGTGAACAAGTTTGCGAACTATAAGTGAAACTTTAAACCAAATGTCATTGGTTAGTATTTTATATACTTTAGTTCAAGTTTAGTTGCCTTCATTTATTGCAGCTTATGTTTGTTGTATTAACCAAATTTAAATCAATAGCTTTCTACACCAAGTTTTTTTCTCAATCAAATTTATGTTATGGGGGACTATGGTTTCAATGTACATATTTGTACACAAACCATGATTGCCTTGTAGTGGTTTTCCATGAATTAGGATGCATTAATTTTGAAACGCATTCATGGTCATGTGATGTTTATTCACATTTGAGGTTTGTGAGTGTTCAATTTATTATTTTGTATGAATATGGGATCTAATGTCATATGTATATGCATCATATGCACAATTGTGTACTTGGGATTTATATAAGCTAGGTCAATTTTTTGGAAAATCACCCTTGCAAAGTTAAGGAGATGAGTCATGTTGTGAGTGAGCAATCATGAATTGCCTAGGATCACAAGGGTGTTATGGTGAGTGCTTATGAATAACGGGGTTTTGTTTTGGAGATCTATTAATGTGTTGTGTGCAAATGTATGGGTTTTTGTTTTATTGCAATTGTGTTGTAGCAAGAATATAAATCAACCATATTGGATTAATGGGGAGTTGCATCTATGTTTGGTGAGTATTAGTGAGCGCCCATGGACTAATGAAAACTTGTAAGTGTTGGTTTTAAGAATTGGTGAACACTTATGGATTGGCGAGGACTTGTAAGTGTTGGCTATGAATATTGGTGTTAACTTATGGACCGTGAGCATGCATAGGTGTTTTATGAGCATACAAGTGATCTCATATGGATTGACGAAGACTTGGATGTGTTTAATGAGGATATTAATGTTTTCATATGGAGTGATGAAGATTTGTAGGTGTTTTATGAACATGTTAGTGATCAAATATGGACTAATGATTACTTCTATACATCTTATGTGTGTATTAGTGAGCATCCATGGATTGTTGAGACTAGTAGGTGTTTTATGAGCATGTTAGTGTTCATGTATGGATTGATGATGATTTCTATGCATTTTTTGTGTGTATTAATGAACATCCATGGACAACTAAGGACTTGTAAGTGTTTTATGAATATGTTGGTGACCACCTATGGATCGATGATGATTTCTATCCATCTTATGTGTCTATTAGTGAACATCCATGGATTGTTGAGGATTGGTAGGTGTTTTATGAACATATTAGTGATTAGGTATGGATTGATGATGATTTATATGTTTATTATCTGTGTATTGGAAAACTTCCATGGCATGTTGATGACTTATAGGTGTTTTATGAACATATTAGTGATCACCCATGGATTGATGATAACTTCCATGCATTATATGCTTGTTTAAGTCACAATCATGTACTCATGAAAACTTTAAAGTTTTTTATGTGCATATTAGTGAACACCTATGGCTTAATGAAAACTTGTAAATGTTTTATGTGAGTTTGTTATGGCCATTATGGATAAGTGAAGATTTTGAAATGTGACACCTAGTTGAATATTTATGCATCAAGGAGGATTTGCAAGTCTATACATATTTGTTCACTATGTGAAAAGTAAAACATGCATTGAACATTGTGTATGGGCTGATCTGTAAGTCTATTCAATCTATTCATGTGTGAAGATTAGTATAAGGTGCCTTTTGGATAACATGGTGGCCAATGGGGGATCCATCATTAGTAGAAAATGGCCATTTTGCAACTCGTCCTTGCAACTAAGTTTGAGTTGCAAACAACATTTGCAACTAAAATCTTAATAGTCACGTTGGACAAGTTGCATTGACATTAATCACAAACAACAACAAATTTGGATGAAAAAAAATCAACGAAATATGCCTTCATCCTTTGACTAGTCATATACATATTGTTGCTTGCAACTAGGATGCAACTTTTTTGTTGAACAATGGGAACAAGTTACGTGTTGCCACATGTTCCAACTTTTAATAATTAAAAATTATTATTATTATTATTTTGAAATAAATCTAATACATTTAATTTTGTTTCGATGGTTTTAATTGTGACACGTGGTGCAATAGAAATTTACCACGTGGCATATTGATTGAATTTGTTCAAATTAGATTTAAATCAATATTTAGGTATGTAGGTTGAACTAGGTACCTACCTACCCATCTAGGTTAAACACTTATCTAAATAAGACCTATTTACTTACATAGGCCAATACTTATTTAGGTAGGTAGGTAAGTTAAGGAAGTAGGTAGTTAGGTGTAAGTGCATGGATATTTATATTTTATTTTGGTTTACGTCATTTTTATTGGCTCATCCCACATGCCCACATTTTAAAATATGAAAATGTAAGACAAAACACATTGATTATATAGTTTTCAATATGAGATTGAAAGCTAAAACATATGGGATAAACTTTTGAGTTATGAGTTGTTTGCGCAATGTTTAGACCTAAACAACTTGTAACAAAAAAATTTATCCCATGCATCTTGGCTTTCATTCTCATCTTGAAATATAATTAAGTAGGTAAGTGACAACTAACTAACTAACTAATCAACTAGTAAATCAACTAATGAACTAATAAAATTACTAATTATTTAATGAATAGAATATAGACAAATAAATTAATAAACTTGTTAATAAACTAATTAACAACTAAACTAGAAACTAACTAATTATTTATGGTAATAATCATCAATATATTATGATTATTCAATTAATTATATTATTAATTATAACATAATTTATTAGCTAGATAAATAATAATTACACATAATCTAGAATGATCTGTCAACCAATTTAATTAATTAGTAACTGGTTAATATTTTAATAATCAGCTAATAATTAGTAATTAATTAATTACTATTTTAACCAAATCAAATAATATAGTAATTGAAATATTTAGTAATTAATAATTATCAAATATTAATTATAAATATTGAGTACTAATGTTTTAAATTCAATAATATAAATAAAAACTAGCCTAGTCTAATTATTTTATTATATTTATTCCCATAATTATTCTATTTCTACATTTAATAGTAATAATAAATATTTAATATTATAAATAAAATTATTTCAATTATTATTGTACCTAGTTGGTAGCCAAGGTTAATTTTTTTATTTTTATTATTCATATTATTATTTCACTCATTATAGCTATTTATGAACTAATGCAATAAATATTTTATGTTTTTTAATAACTGTATTTTCCTTCAAAAATAAATTTCTGCATTTTTATAATAATTTACTAGATTTCCATTGTAACTACTACAATAATTATTATAAAATAATAAAAGTGAAAATAAAAACTATATATTGGTAAATGATTATAATCATTGAGTAATTAATAATTAATAATTAATAAGTTGAAATATAAAAACTTAAAATTATATATTAATATTTCATGTTAATTATTATAATATGATAATATTTCATAATTGATTACTTATAATAATAATTATTTTTTGTAGCTAACCTAGGTTAGTTATTTATTATTATTATTATTATTATTATTATATATGATTATGTCAATTGTTTAAACTATTATTTTTTTAAATTTTATACTAAAAAAATTAATTCTTAATAAGCAAATTATTCATTTGAAAATAATTTAATAACAACATATTTCAGTATTATTTCAGTAATTATATAATTATTTTTCTTGTCGTTCTAATATCATCATCATTATGATCATTATGTAGTAAAATATTATTATCTTTTAAATTTTAGTCAAAGATACTTTTGAAATTTAGTTTTTTGTTACATGCAATTAATATGAATACACGATATAATTTTAATTTAAATAATAATAAATGTCATTTATAATAATTTTAAGAAATATAATAAGATGGTGTGGATAAACTTGTAATATGGGCACAATATATTTGGTAATATATTCAAAATATAAAACAATTAGTGTAATGATAATATCGAAGCCATTTATGTTAATAATATTACTTGAATACACATGTAATATGGTTGTTCATATACATTTTAAATTTTTAATACACTCAATTATATTCCTTAAAATTCACAAAATACAACTTTGTATATTCATAGGGTTGTAACTAAATTGGGTCATGTTTGCAACTAATGGGACATAAACTATTCTTTTTGGATGAAAACCAAACTAAATGTTGTTCACATGTAAGGATGAAAATCAACATAGTTGCAAACTAGTTACAGTGTAGTTGCAAATATGACCAACATAAAAAATAGTTGCAAAAATGTCCAAATGTAATTGTAATAACTAATAGTCACATGTAGTCGCAAGTAAAATGGTTACATTTTGGCCAGTTTCTACTAATGCATGATCATTGAGAATATGTTATAATGAGTAGTAGTGACATTGTGGAAGATTATTAATTAATAATCATTGATTATTGATGTTTGTCTACACATGGATGTGATTAGTCCATAACTTTCATAATCGAAGGAATGGATTAGTGTGGACATTTCAAATTTTTGTGCCTACATGTGGTTGCATAATCACTACTTGAACACCGATGGTGTTATGAACAAGGTTTTTCATATGAACTTGGTTTGCATGCTTAATGACATTTATAAAAAATTATATTCATATAATTTGTTTATGGATCAACATTTTTTACTTGTAGCACACGTGGCTTGTAGATGAAGCTTTTTTTTTGTGTTTATAAAAGGCACGTTTGTTTATAATCATTGGTAAGCAAACATTTGATTTATGATGTCTTTATTAGGTTAAAATAATGAAAGATCACAATGTTTGTTGCTGCATATACATACCATATTGAAATGGAGGAATTAAAGGTTCAATTTAATCATATGAGGCAAAAATTTGGACTTTACTCAGAGATTCATTGTCAATGTAAAGCAATATGTGGAACTACTAATGATTCCCCTACTAGTTGTGTGGGTTCATATGCCATTTATCCTAACATAATTGCATTGTGGGAAGTTATTGTTTGTCCTAAGGACCCCCATTTAGAGTGGCATGCCCGTGATTGTATGTTTGGGACATGAGAAAATTGTGGACAATCTAGCACTATATCCAGATGAGGAAGAAGGCACATCTTCTGTTGTAGTTTGTTGGAAATGTTTTAGTATGGAGAAGGTTGTCACTAAGAAACAAAAGGAAAAGAAAAAATTGAAACTCATGCATATGGAAACTAATGCTAAGGAGCTTCTTCTTACTTTCAAGCCTAAGTTGTAGTACTTTGTAAAACACAATTTCATTGCAAGGTGGCAAGATCAGCAATTCAAAAACTGCCTTCAACATTTCCTAGATGACATCATGGTTTTAATAATTGATTTTGTTGAAAACTATAGCTTCGAAATCCAAAACGAAATGTAATCTATGCATTGGCATAGCTATCAATGCATGATACTTCTACATATCTCTTGGATTCAAAATCCACACCTAGACCCATATGATGAAATTCAAACACTATCATAAGGTACAATTTCTACATCTCTAATGATCAAACCCACAATAGTTATTTTGTGCAACATTATTTACTCTTACACTTGGAGTCATGAAACAATTGAAGGTGGGTTCAAGCCCAAAAAACATTGGATATGGTCAAATGGTTGTGGCTCTCAATTCAAGAGTAAAATACCTTTTTATTTTGTGAGTCATTACCCTAACCTAATAGGTGGATGTAGTTGTATGTGGAGTTTTTTTGGCTCGAGCCATGGAAAAGGTCTTCATGATGGGGTTCGTGCAATCTTGAAGAGGTTCATTAAACAAGTTTAGCTTGATGCAAACTCAACTTCAAAATGCAAAACAAGTTCTCAACTTGCTTCATGCCTACTTGAATACATGACCAAAATCATCTTATTCAAGGGAACAAAGGTTAGTCAACACACCTTTTGGCATGTAAAACCCACTTATGTGAATTGTATCATTGAGTATATAATTAATTCAATATAGGGGACCAAAGATGTGCATTGCGTACAATCTATTGCGTTCATGGACATGAACAAGCTACTTAAAAAAAAGCGTGGCATGTTTTTGTTGTTTTTGTATTGATTTTAATTTCCAAGCATGTGAGAACTTGGCTTGGATTCAACAATGGAAGGTTGAGGTATTAATCCCTAAAAATGTGGGGTATGTACGTATTGCCATGGAAGCTATGTTCCAAGTAGATGAGTGGGATGAATACGAAGATGATGGAAATCACCTTGCTACCTACATTTCACTAAGAGATAACTTTACAATGAATGTAAAGCAAGGAAATGAAAATGGGGTCAACTTTTACATCCTATTATGCACACAAATTAGCTTCATGGTTGAATGAGCTTTCACATGTGCCCATGGGGGCAAGAATTCTTTACACATGACATATTAATTGCTATGAAATATTACCACAATTGGGGTTGGATAATGGTGTTTTTATGTTTTATTGACTAGCTCCCAAACAACTTACATTCATGCATGCAATGTTAGGGCCATCAAATTCCCAATGCTTTTAATAGATCACAAGGTCCAAGGCAATGAACCAATGTGTAGGCTTAATGCTCATGTAAAGAGGCATAAGGCATGTTATTGCATCCATTGGATTGTAACAAACTTTGATTTCTATTTGCACTATTCTTAATACATGATTGCATATCCTTTAATTTAGTTTATACATATTAGCATATTTATTATATTAGTTGATCTATATGTATCAATGTCTATTTTTTGGTTTTTAATGTGCTTAATATGTTTTATCGTCTTTCCATTGATAGTTGGAACATAATGTTGATGACACGCCCCCAAACCCCTCAAAGGACCCAAAGGTGGGTACGAGATCGAAATAACAAAAAAAGAAGAAAGTTGGGGCATGTTCCTTAATTCACAGCACTTTAGGGGTAAGAGGGTGTGCTAAAGCTCTAGGATGGGACTAGGATGAACTCATAAGCGAGAGTTCAAGATGTTATCAGTTTGCACATCCAAGAAAAGAAGGTTATTAATGCAAGTCAAATGGAAGTGGTGTACTACACTTAGTGGGGACAACCTCAAGCACAAGCTTCATACAACCTGCAACCTTTGGGAGGAGGCACCACTCCTCTCCTTATAGTATACTATGTGCCTCTCTGCAACGACCACATCCAAACGTCATTTTTTCGAAGACTCCCAAATGGGAGTCCCAAAACTTGGGATGCTCATATCTTTTTCAAATGAGGTTTTTTTGAAAATGAAAAAACAAAATATTATAGCCCTTGAAAATATATTTCAATAGTGTATAACATGCTCCAATCGAACATCATTTGACCCAAGTTTTCAAAGGATTTGTGATCGGGAGTCAAATTCCCAATTTGACTCTCGCCCTTTCTTTTGATCATAACTCATGCAAATCAGGTCCAAATGAACAATGCAAAGGCAACTTAAGCATCTACACTTCAAGAAATTTCTAATGGTGTCCTAAGGGCCTGATTTGTTTTCCATTCCAACTAAGGCTTTAAGCATTCGCAGCTCTTGCATGAATGTAACTCCCAAAGTGGGAATGCATTTGGGAGTCATTGGGTTTCATCCCTTGCATTCTCCCTCATTTGTGAGAGTGTGTTTCACACCTAGACACACTCTTGCCCTCATGGCCTTTGGACTTCACTCTTAATTGTGAACCCAATGTTAAGGTTGTGACAATTCATGCAAATGACATTACATAAATTATGTCAACAATGTTAGTGGGTGAGCATTGAGCAACGAACAAATTTAAACAAGAAACAAGGAATCTTTATAACATATTCCATGCCACATCATCAAATATTCTACAAATATTCTCATACCACATGGGTTTACTTTTGTGACATGGAAAAATATTCCTTGTTGACTTGCAAAATATTTTGCCATGTGGATTAAGGTCTAGTTTCAAAACACACAAATTAATTTTTTTTGGGGTTCTTTTTGGGTGAAAATGGTGGATTAGAATTGTACCCATAAGCTCGAGGATCTTTTAAAGATTGCAAACCACATTAGAAACAATCACAAAAACAAAAATCATTAGCCCATTCCAAGGATCTTAAAAATACAACGTATTCCAAAAATGATATTCATTGCACCATGAAATTAATTTATCCTATGTCATCATTGGATGTTCTCCAGCAACATTAGCAAATAACAAGGTTTGTGAATAGTGAAAATGAAACAAACATTCCTATAGTTTTATTATAATCTCATTAGCTTTCAAATGCTTTAACACGTGTGAACAATTGTTGAACCTTGTCCCAACTCCATGTGGGATAACGAATGAAAGCTTTAGACTAACCACAATACATTATGTTTTGTAGGATATAATATAGGTGTTTACATTGCACCCATGCTCTAGGCCCACCCAAATAAGTTGTTGACATGATAATGAAATATAAGTAGGAACAACATGGATAATTTCCAATTGTAACATCAAAATGCTTGTGGCCGTAAAGTATGTTATAAATTTGTACATACCCAAGGGGGCAAGAAATCTACATGGGGCAAACCAAAAGGAATGAACAATTTATTGGCATCTTAATTATTGGTGTAATGTTGTGTTGATATAAACATCGAAGGCCTTTTCACCTTCTTCCCACAACGAGATGTGGGCCAATTGTTTACATCTACAAGTCTAATGACATATAGTCTACACATTAAAAGAACCTGGAAATTGCTTGAAATGGAAGGTTCACCTTTAAACAAACTTCAAAGGTTGGTACATTGTTCTAAGTCAAACATAAACCCAACTTCTTCAAGGGATGCTACCTTTTTCTAAACTAGGTTAATACTATGTTAAATAGGTCATACAAACAAGACATGTGGCCTAACAACAACATATTTTTGCAAAGACCCACCCACACAACATTGAAGTCATTTGGACAAAACCAATCTTATGGTGTTCAGGAGCCTCAAATTGATACTAAGCCCAAAAACCAAAATAATATGGAGTTAAGGTCCCAGATGTTGTTTTATGTGTATTGATTTTACTTGTGCACTTTGCATCAATATTTTTTTGCAATGCAATCCCCACACATAATCTCATTGACTGTTACACCACCTTGAGAAAATATACAAAACATATTTGTGCAACACATGGCGATTTGGGGATGAATAAGTTGTCAACATTGTTGGGTTGACAAGTGGGAATGGCCACATGAGGACGAGAGAAATTGACACAATTAGGCCTATGTGATTCGTCATCCGCACTTGATGAAAAGCACTAGTAGAAATCAGTCAAAATGTAACCACTCCATTTACGACTACATGCAACTTGTAGTCATTTGTGGCTAGATTTGGGAATATTTGCAACTACAAACTAAGTTTCAACTATTTTGGTCATTTTCACAACTATGATGTAACTACCAAAATTTTCATCCTATTGGTTGGATCAATTTTACATTTATTTTCATCCATTAATAGGTTGATATGTCCCATTAGTCACAATAGTCACCAAATTAGTTACATCTTAAAGGTATTCTACAATGACTTAGGGGTGAATTTTAATGTATGTACTAAATTTATATATATACATATATAATATGCATATGTATGCATATTGTTCATATAATGAATCTCAAAATTAATATTTGAACCTTGAATTTTTTATTCAAATTTGAAAATTGTTATTTCAATTGTTTAAAATATTATTTGAATTTCAAATTTTTGATTTGAATATGATATTTTAAATTTAAATTCACAAAGGCTTAATTGATCAAAAAATTGATATTTGAATTTAAAATATAATATTTTCGAATCCAAAAATTAGTATTTCAATTAAAAATTTATTAATTGATTATAAAAATGGACATTTTAATTTTGAATATTTTTATATGACTAGGAAAATTCACATTTTAATTCTGAAAATTTTGCATTTAAATTTTAAATAATCATTTGATTTGACCCTGAAATTTCAATTCCAAATTATTATTTTGGATTCTCAAAATTAATACTTCAAGTTTGAAAATTATTAATTGAGTCTAAAAATGGACATTCCAATTTTGAATATTGTTACTTGAATCTAAAAATTGACATTTCAATTCTGGAAATTGTTATTTGAATTCAAAAGCTTTATTTGATGTAAATTTTGATATTTGAATTGTAAAATTTTATTTTCAAATCTAAAAATTAGTATTTCAATCAAAAAAAGATATTGAGTTTAAAAATCGACATTTTGATTTTAAATATTTTAATTTGAACTTCAAATTTGATATTTGAATTCTGAAGTTTTTAATTTAAATTTTAAGAAATTATTTGACTTAAAAGCTGAAATTTGAATTCCAAATTATTATTTTGGATTCTTTAAATTAATATTTCAATTCAGAAAATTATTAAATGAATCTTAAAATGAACATTTGAATTTTGAATATTATTATTTGAATCTAAAAATTGACATTTCAAATCTGAAATTTGTTATTTAACTTCAAAAAAATTATTTGATCTAAAAATTAATATTTGAATTCTAAATTACTATTTTGGAATCTTAAATTTTTATTTTAATTCAAAAAAAATTTGATTGATTTTTAAGGGTTTTTTCTATTAGAATCCATAATAAAATAATTTTTATAAATGATTGTGTTTATTAAATATAAGCTACATTAAATAATTATTGTTATAATATAGACATTGTATATTTTATAATTTATATTCTGACACTAGAATAAATAAATTAATGTGATTAATGTGACATTACTTTAAAATCATTGTAATTACCTTATCTAAAAGTTAATTAGTCTATGCATAACTATTTTTAAATTGAACATGTTTATTCACATTTTGTAATTTATAACTTCAAACCTGAATTAAAAACTTGAAAAAATTATAGTTTAGTTAAAATAGTTGTTTGACTGATTTTCAATTCACGAAATATTATATATTCAAAAAAAATTATGTGATCAATCATCTATGATAAATAATTTTATATTAATTTTACAGTAATTATGAAAATTAATGTTATCTTGGACAAATTATTATATTTATAGTTAATAATTACTAAGAGAAAAAAAAAGTTGACCTATAATCATTTTTACAAAAATAAATTTAATTATATAATAAGTAATGTAATTAGTTGCATAATATTCTTTTAAAAATTCGTGTAAGAATTTCCTTTCTAATAAAAATTGTTAATTCATTATTTATAATTTTAGCATAAATATTTAAAATAGTTAAATTTTAGATTATAAACATTAAATTAATGTTACATTAATTATATTATATAGACTTCAATCAGATTCTAGAAAATAATTTAAAATTAAATATTCTATTTATTTAATTATTTATGAGTTATGTATTAATAACTTGTGAGTAATTAGATAATTAATTTTTTAAATATTACAAATTTATTGTTTATTTAAGTAATTGATAATGAATACTGTATATTTTTAATATATATTTTATAATTTAAATATATGTATCTTTAGTCATTATTAATTAAATGAAAATCTAATTATCTAATTATTTAGTATTTGAATTGTTTATAAATTTAAAAACTATGAAAGTAAGGCATGAAAAAACTTTTGGAATTACAACTTAATGTGTGAGGAATTACAACTTCAAAACTTATCCCATATTGTTTGTTTTTCATTCTTATTTTGAACATTATATAAACAAGGGGGTGTGGTCATCCAATTTCATATTAAAAAAAATTTGCGCATGGAATGGGCTAATCAAAAGGCTCAACTCAAAAATAAAAAATAAAAATGCACATTTCTAAGGTGCTTACCTTCCCAACCTATTTATCTACCTATTTATTTAAATAATCAAATATTAAAACACATGGTAGCACATCATTTGCCTTCAATTGTGACCAAAATAGTTGCATCTTAGTCACGTGTGACAATATGTATACAATTGAGTCAAAGGATGAAATGTATTTGTTGATTTTTTCATTCATAAAATACCCTGTATCATTTATGATTAGTTTATCACATGCGACTTGTTTTAAGCAATTAAAAGGATTTTAGTTGCAAAATGTCTCATGTGACTAGAATTTAATCACAAAGATTAGTAAAAAATACATGTTTTTATTCTAGTGTTGGTTAGTGCGTAGTTGGAACACTTTTGATGCATAGACTCAGCATGGGCAAACACAGATTCAAAAGACTCATCACGACCCAAACTTGGGGGAAGCCATCACCTTCCCTCTTATAATATTCTCTATGCCTAGCCATGGGGCCAGCACTCAAATGTCATTTTGTCCCGAAACTCCCAAGTTCGAATTTCGGAAATTCTTTAAATTGAGATTCTTGCAACTTTGGGGCCCATAATTTTGTGTGAAGACCTTCAATTAAGATGAGGTCTAAAGTAAAGTTGTAGCCCTCATCAAGAGCTTTCCAAAGATATGTGGCACACCATTTACACATAAGTAAATCAGGGCGATTCTTCACTTTTAGTGGTCGGGAGTCAACAATTTGACTCCCAACACTTCTTTTAGTCATAATTTATGTTTTAAGTATCCAAATGGATCATGTGAACCCATTTTAAACATCTAAGTTCCAAGGGATTTCCAAATGATAAAATGAACTTTTTAATCCAATGATTTTTTACCTCTTCAATTGCCTTCTGAAAATTTGGAAATCCATCAAGACTCTAACTCCCAAAGTGGGAATTCACTTGGGAATGTGGGGGTTCATTCCCTCACATTCTCCTACACTCCTAGGAGCATGAAATGTGAGTCTTGGGCTTTAGTTTTAGCTCGCACCTCTACAAGCCCGCACCTTTGCAAGCCTTTATCTTGGTTGTGAGCCCAAGGTTAGGGTTGCAACAATAATGTTCCCATGTACCATTTACATAATTGAATACCTTTAGTTAATCCTTACCATGTAATAATTAATTGTGTAGTACATAGTAGATTGGAAATATAATTTCCATTACAATAATTCCCATGTATTTCCTAGATCCACTGTCAAAATTAGTGCTTCATGAATCCATTGGAACTAAGATGTTAGGGTTTTCATGTAGTTCTGCTGTCATTACTACACATTACACTTATCTTAATTTCTTAAATAAAGGCATCAACTTCCTTTGAATGCAAATAGTAAATTACTTCGGCTATCACTTTGGTTTTTTTTATGTGGGTGAAGATTCAATCATGGTGGATGATGTTGTTATGCCTTTGAATCCTCCACTTGTGTTAGTAGAAGGGGAAGAATTTAAATAAACATCGTTTGACATCCATGCCTCCCAATAATTATACGAAGAATAATCGTCTAGAAAAATTGTGTGCATCCGAATCAATTATTCAACATGGGATTGTTGATTATCTCTTAACCCATATGCTCGAACGATTTATTTAAAATATTCATGGAGCTACGCCATAAAGGTTTAAAGAATGTTAATGTGAGGATGATGATGTTTGTTTTCACTATCAAACTTGGATTTTCGGCGATGGCCATTATCATTGGCTATAAGGTCCAATCAACCCCCTTTCCATGGAGCATCGAACCAAGTGCCTAGTTCGCACTGTTCATCACATTTTGGACTTTTTACAATTGTGATATTTTTCATCTAAATTATTTATTAAGTTATAATTTTCTTGAGGTTACTCAGGTGGAAATGTTAGTACCTAAATTTGATCTTTGTTTTGTTTAAGAGCTTGATATAATTGAAGATTGAATAGGGATGTCTTAGGATTACATTCTAATTTTTTTATAAGTACATCATTTATGCCTAAAGATCATTTTACAAAACTAATTTAATATTGTCATGTGGCAAAATGTTAATGTTAATCATGGGCTTGTATTCCCAATATATCAACAAAACCACACCAATTTTACATCCTTTTCCACCTCTTTGCAACATAAAATGGATAATGCACTCTAAAAGGTTAATTAGGTTCTAAAATTAATTAATTGTTACGTCAATTTAAATAAGAAGGTTTTCTATGCTTGGAAATATCCAAAGGCTAATTCAACTATTAATAATTATTGCTTGGAAATTTATAAAAATTCAAATCATTATTATTTAAAAAAATTATGGAACTAAAATTTAACAACTTGTTGAATTTTAATCCATGGCTCACAACCCCCTTAGGCATTTGCTCGAAATCAAAACATGGGGAATATAATGAAAGAGGGTAATTAACAAAAAAAAAATTGGGTGGCATGGTGATGGGTAAATGCAAAGATGGACAAAAAAAGTCTTTTTATAATGAAACAAATTGTGAACATTTCCAAGAATGAAATAAGGATTACAATTTGGCAATGTTTACATAGGCAATGGACTTCTTCAAAGAATATGCAAGTTTAAATAAGCCGATTCCAAAGCATTTTTTCACAAGCTTATTGAACAATTTGTCAATAGAGGATTTGGTAACACTTGGGAATTTGTTATCCATAGAATTCATGAATCCTTGATGACAACTTTATGCAACTTTAAGTAGGCAAGCCTAGGTTCCATAAATTGTTTTTAAACAACCAATTTGTCGGATGATAGGGCTAGCCACAAAACCACGAAACGTGTACAACAAAAAAAAAATCACGAATCAAAAATTGAATGAAAAACCAAAATCTTATTCTTTACACTAATTTGTAATTCAATAGATGTGTGAAGATGAATATTTGTTCAAAGTATGACATCACAAATGGAATTATTTGTTTATGAAAAATTAAAATAAAATTATGGCGAAACTTGAACAATCTTGATAAAATCCTTAGTGATTTTTGAAACAAACATCTAATAATAAATGATAATCAAAATCATATACATGATGTTGTGTTTGTTGAAAGAAATGTAGATGTTTTGCCATTTGGAGCCATTCTGGCATATGCAATTGTTCCAAATTCACCAATAAAACTAAATGGTCCAATGACAACCAATGTCTATGATGTTCGATTTAAATGTAAAATTTGACTAGACAATCATAAATATTTTAAGAAGTAGACATGTTCCCAAACGTTTGTTATGTTGTGCATTCAATTTATATTTTATTTCATTCCAGCTCATGCTCATTTGCTCATGTTTGTGCTTGTAGGTTCATGGATTATATTTAATGACCTTTTATACATCCAAATATCAAATGAAGTATAGAAAATGTTTTGAGTGTTTCACACTTGATATGAGGGTTTATGTAGGAATGCAATGAAGTATAGGATTAATAGTTGCCATAAGGCATGAATTGAACACATGGCATGGAAATAGGAATGTAAACAAAAAACAACATGAAGCCACATAAAACTAGAAGGCTAGTGAAGTGATCACAATTATATGTTACACACACCATGCATGACACAAGTAGGAAACATAATCGTTCTACCAATTATAAAATTTTAATGTAGTCAGTCCCATCCAAACGATCCAAAAAATGATAATTTTCAAGAGGCCATTGAATGTAGTAATTTCATAATGACCCTATAAAATTATGGACTTTGGGAGATGTTTACAATTATAACATTGCATTAGTTGAGTTAAAAATCTTTTGGTGAATTTCCAAGTGGTAATAAAAAAAAAAGTTTTGAATATAATTGTTCATTTCCACAATGTCATGATATCCATATCCCAAGCATTCTTGTCGAACACCAAGGGATTTGAACGATTACCATTCAATAGATAGAAGAGAACTAAAGAATATAAATGTATAGTTCTAGGCAAAGGTTGGGTATTAGGCATCTTAAAACAACTTGTAGGATTACAAGATATATGGGACAATGATAGAAATGTTTTGCTCAGAGTTTTTAAACTTGTGACAATCTATTAGAGGCGATCCATGGCCAACACACTTGACTAATCAAAACTATAGAACGTGGTTTCATAAGTAATGTGATTACTTGCTTGGATTTCAAATTGAAAGGAAAATAAACAAATCATTCTTGTTACAAAATTGGTCGAAGAATGCTTTTAACGCTTATGATGATGAATATGAAACACCAATATTCATGTCATGACCCTAACCTTGGGTTCGTGACCAAGGCAAGGGCATTGAAAGGTGAAGGCTCATAGTGCAGCCTAAGAGTCACATTCACTCTCACATGAGTGTGAAAGAATGTGAGGGAATGAGCCCACACACTCCCAAGTACTCCCAAGTGGACTCTCACTTTGGGAATTGGAGTCCCTACGAACTCTTGAATTTTCAAATAACCATTTCAGGGTCAAAAAACATTGGATTAAACATTTTTTTATACCAATGAAAAGATCTTGAGACATAGATGTTTAAGATGGGTTCACATGATCCATTTAAGTACATACAACACAAGTTATGGTCAAAAGAAGTGCTGGAAGTCAAAATGTCAATTTAATTCTCGACCACTAAAAGTCAGAAATCGCCCTAAATTACATGCATGAAGGTGGAGTGCATCATATCATTAGAAAGTTCTTGATGAGGGCTACAACTTTGTTTATTTCAATTTGAGATCTTCAAAAAAAATTATGGGCTTCCAAAGTGGTAAAAGGCCCAATTTGAAGAATTTCAATACTCCTAACTTGGGAGTCCTAGGAAAAATGACATTTTTATATAACCCCCATGGCTATGAAGCAATTTTTTGTCCTTTTATTCCCAGTTCTATGAGGTGATTATACTTGAAAGTACATATGCTACTAGTGAAGGAAAAAATGCAAAGTGTATTTCTAGATGTTGAGTTATGTTTGTAGTTGAAACCAAGTAGCTTGCCTCCTATGCATCATTTACGATTTATAATTAATAGATATATTTCCAAGATCAAACACTCAAAATCCTAGAATTTTATGTTAAATTGTCATTCATTTAAACCAATTTTTAAGGATTCAACACCATGTTCAACATGGCAATGAACCTTTAATCACTTAAAATATTATTCCTACCACATACATTATCCAAATCTAGCTTGTTTTAGTTCATTAAAAAGGTAACTACAAGGCACATATGCATACTAAACTCCACCTAAACTAGTAATAAGTTGTGCTACCAAACTTGAGAGGGTTTTACGAAGGTAAAAGTTTAAATTGGTTGTAGACCACTAATCACTTAAAATATTATTCCTATCACATAAGGAATATATATTCAAATCTAGTTTGCTTTAACTCATTAGAAGCTAATTACAAGGCGCACCTTCTTACCAAATCCTAAGTTATGCACCTAAACTAGTAAAAAGTTATGTTATCAAACCCGAGAGGGTCTGTGAAATTTTCGTTGTTTTTGCTTTCATATTCACATTTGAGTCTTTTAAAGAGTTTGGGAGTGTGTCACATGGTATCAGAATTTCGATAAAGCTCAATCCACCAATTAGGGAATTCCAACAACATTGAAAAGGAATTATAAGCCAATACATGAAACATAATGGAAGAACCCACGAAGGACCTATATCTTCCATCTAAAACCATTAGGGAGGAGGAACAAGAAGATTCTGAAAAATAAGAAAACCTTGACAATCATGGTGATCATGAAAATGAAATGAACAACTAGCCATAGTTCTTTTCACTCCAAAACAATTGGAGGTCTTATTTAAAATGAATAGGTTCAATTTCACTTGGCTGGTTGAGGCCTTCAAAGGAGGATCATCTAAAAAAACAGGATTCAAGCCCATTAAGCTTGGGAATTTTGATGGGGTTTGAGATTAAAAGGTTGTAAATGTTTGGCTCACCAAAATGGAAGACTACATTCATGCCGCCAAAGTTGGGCGACATTCAACTTTGGAACTTGCCCAATCCTATTTAAAGGATTATGCTTCAACATGTTGGAAGACAATGAGGCAAGAGGAAAGGAAGACCCATGGATACACATGGGAATTTTTCAAAAAATGCATTGAGTTGGAAATTCATTTCAAAAAATTTTGATTACATTTCAAGGTGCAAATTTCATGACTTTGTGATCGCAATAAATGATAACTTACACCAATATGTGAGGGTGTATTCCAAATTCATGCTTGAAATCCAACATATGTGTTGCAACCTTAGCTTTGGGCTCGCGACCAAGGCAAAAGGGTTGCAAGGGTGCGGGCCAAAAGGAAGCCCGGGAGTCACATCAGAGACTCCTGGGAGTGTAGGAGAGTGTGAGGGAGTGAGCCCTCACACTCCCTAGGCAACTCCCACTTTGGGAGATGGAGTCCCGGTGGACTCCCGAAACTTTAGAGACTGATTTGAGGGGTCAAAACTCAATGGCTTGTGACATTCTTTATATCATTGGAAAGCTCTTAGAACTTAGATGCCTGAAATGGGCTCGCATTGCTCATTTGGACATCTGAAACACAAGCTATGGCCGAAAGAAGGGGCTGGGAGTCGAACTACTAATTTGACTCCCGACCAGAAAAAGTCAAGAATCGACCCGATTTACTTGGCTGCAGACAACGTGCGACATACCATTGGAAAGCTCTCGACGAGAGCTACAACTTTGCTTTAGATTTCACTTCGATCCAAGGCCTGATCGCAAAGTTATGGGTCTCCAAAGTCCCGGGAGTCCCAGCTAGTGGGATTTCGGGACTCCCACGTGGGAGTCTTGCGAGAGTCCCGCGTGAGTCCCGCGTGAGTCCCGGGAGAGAAAAGTCATTTGGATGTGGGCCCCGTGGAGAGTTACAGAGTATATTATAAAGGGGAAGGTGGTGGCTTCCCCCAAGTCCAGGCCGTGGTGAGTCTTGTGTGTCCGTGTT
>Ga0116230_10000699_pt1 | contig 30024 bp, 41 predicted proteins | sample S1TSphfallax_3_FD_88678 | JGI IMG/M metagenome (GOLD analysis project Ga0116230, IMG submission 88678) | Host-associated microbial communities from peat moss isolated from Minnesota, USA - S1T2_Fd - Sphagnum fallax MG | ecosystem: Host-associated > Plants > Peat moss > Unclassified | place... | reverse complement strand
CTTTGTGACAATTTTTGAGTACCATGTATGCACCCAGCCTCCTCCCATTGTTAGTAACAAATTCCTTCCTTTAATGGAAAGCCCCTGAAAACATTTTACATTTACTCCTGGGTCCTAAGATGGGAACTCCAGAAGCCATGGTTTTGAATCTATACATTGCTATCAATGTTTTGCTCGAGTCATGTTTGCCACCTATGTAGTGAGGTGGGAAAAGAAAGTTACATGGTTACCTAGTCTTATAACCTCCAGTGTTCTTCATCTTTCTCACAAAAGCACACCATACATATGGAAATAATAATTTTGGAGTTTCACGAGTACAAAAATAATTGTGAAAATGACCACAGTAAAAATTCAATTTTGGATAATTGAGGAATCATGGTCATATTCAACAAGGCTACCAGCAACTACACCATGAGGGTAATGGAACTAGAGGTTCGTTGGTTCGTTGGTCAGCCAGCTATAACAGCGTACTTCATGAACATTCATGACTCAGTTGCAATTCAGCTATACTAGCTAAACTATGATCATGTGACCACCACCCACTTTGTAAAATCATTCATTGCTGAATAGATAAGGGATGTAAATTGGAAACAAAACATTTTTGGGGGATTATTAACATATGTAACATCCAAAATATGCATGCTAAAAGAAAACCAAAAACAATTTAATCCTAAAATCCACCACATTGGTTTTGGTTATGTGGGGATTATCTCTTCATTAATTTCTGCTGAGTCAGTCTCACCCTCCTCCACTTTAAGCTCTTGAAATGCATGTTGGGAATTGGATGATGATTCTTGTGGTGCCTCTTCTGAATAATCCTTCAAGCTGTAATTTGTTGTCTCCTCTCCCTTGTGATTCTTCCTTCCCAAGGTTGTTCTTTTGTTGGCCGACCGATGCTTGAACATATTTGTCCGCAGTCTCCTTGTCTGCCACATGTTGGACAATATCCATGGCCAACAGCACACCCACCATCAGCACATGGGACAATTTGAAAGAGGAACAGACTCTTAGAGGCAGTAATGCACATCACAATGGATGGTAAACTGGAGGACTGACTGGTGAGCAAAAACTGACAAACTGTTTGATAACATGGATAAATTGAAGAAAGTTTCAAAGCGCATAAAACCCTAAACCCTATATCCATCACCTTAGCAGTAGGCAGGACTTCAGAGCAGAACAGGCGCTGGTAATGCTGGATAGCTTCACAGATTTGTAAGGCTTGAGAGTTTCCTGACTCTTCTGCTGGTTGGAAACACTCGATGATTTTGGTAAACTGGTTTGATGCGTCTTGACAGTGAAGCTGCACAAGTGATGAAGAAGAGGATCCAGGCAAAGAAGAGAAGGGATTGACTAACTTTTCCCACCGAACTTTCCACTCAATTGTGCGAGGATTTGTCAGCTCCTTGTTGCGATCCCTTGCATGGGCTGCTGGTGGCTGCAATAAGGAGGAACAATGTTAAAACAAAACCCATTTGCACATTTTTTTACCTAGTTCCCAATCTGTTTTTGTGTGACCTGAGTATAACCAAATGTGAACCGAAATGCAAGCAGACTGATTTCATAATTAAATGACTCAGATCAGATGGACCAAGAAAAAATGCAATGCCCCCAAAATCCCACACAATTTCACCAAAGATTTCATTGTACATCTGTCTGTCTACCTTCAGCATCGACACATGCCGGTTTGTCAACAAAAGAATAAAATCCTGGGGGAGATAAAAGTGTGCTTGGTAGTAATCCGAGTGAGAAGATTGTCCACGTTCCCTGAACACATCTTTGCCCAAAAACCGGCTCTGTACAAGATGCAAAATAGCCTGCACACATACAATATCATTTTTTTTTTAACTGCAAAAGATCACTTCTCCATTTGTGTGCCAGACAGACAGACAGAAAGAAAGAAGCAGATTTGTGAAGCGAAGACTCTGTGTTCTACAACTGTGAAAATAGTGTAGAGCAAAATGTCAAAGAACTAGCTTCTTGATGCACATACCTGTCCTCGTGCACTGTGTTCATCGTATGGAGTGAGTACTTTCCCCTGAATAGCTCTAGGTAACCGGGAGCGCTCAAATGTTGGCTCCTGTTCAATTGCTGCAAAGCAATGAGTGCAACTTGTGCCTACACCACTCACCATGAGTGCCCCAAAATCAAGACAGCCACTGATAGGTTGCACAATGACTCCAACAATCGCTTTCGCAAATCCTTGAAATGCACCCATGACTCCCTTTGTCCTTACACCTTCAGCTGGTTTTGTTACAATGCCTTTGAACCCATATGTAACACCCCGAGCAAATGTTGATGTACCTTGTAAGACACCATCACGCACTCCCCTCACTCTACGAGCTTTTTCCTGAGATCATCCATCCATTGCAAAAAGAATGGCATAAGCTAGAAGTCCCGTAAAAGGACAATGACAGTACATGAATGATAACTTTGCACAACTCAATTCAAGCCGAGTGTTTTGTTCTTATTGTCAACAAGTCATAAAAAATAGCTGACTGGCCAAATTTCAATGTAAGCCAATCGCCCTGACAAGGTGGTGGGCCACCAGGCCAGTCTGTGGTGGGTGATCTACAACAATCTGCAGAAGGGCAGTTCTGGCTGACTGCACCTTAACACAGATGTGGATCCCAGATACTGTATCAGATCATAATACAATGTTTGTGCTCACTGAATCAACTCAGAAATTTTTTTGCAACAAAACAAGGCTAACAGAGGAAAACAGATTTTTTGGAACCTGATTTGAGCGCATCTGTAAGTAGCCGCTGTCTTTGGACAAGTTAGCAGCACCTCGGCTCATGGTTCCCAAGGTGGAACTAGTCATTCCCAAGAGGTTGATACCCATCAAGAGTTGCAAGGGCTGATGAACGAGATCATGTTTTATGTGATCCAGAACTGCTGTTGTCACTTGACTCTTTCGCATATAGCGATTTTCACGGATTATGTTATGCAAATGAACCTGGGATGTCCACAATTTTGTAAAGTAAATTTTAGACTAGAAATATTATTCATTCAATAGTAATCTAGCATCCAGAGTTTTTAAACAAACCTCTCAGGGGGTTGTTCTTTACACATCATGTAAAAGATAAAAAAAGGTTGGAAAAATGTATCTAGTGAATGTGAAAAAATGGAAATGCTCAAAACAATAATGTATTGAACAACACATACAGGCATTTTGGAAATGTTGCCAACTGTGGAGACAATAGGGCCCCAGATTCCAAGCTTCCCAGGAGGCCGCTGCTCTGGACATGTCTCTATGGTGAGCTTGAATCGCACTTCAGACATGTGTAGAAGCCTACACTCCAAAAAACACCACCCCAAAAAACCATGTGAAACTAACTAGTGTGGTTTGTTTGGCCAACTTCTACATTTTTTTTGTTAGCTGGGTTTGCAGGAAGGAAGACACTGAAATCAGTCTAAGGAACATGCACTGCTCAGAAAAACAATGATGTAAACTCTAAACCCTAAACCCTAACACAATTATGTAGTACCTATTGCTTGCTTCTCTTTCACAAAAAATATAAGTTTTTAAATTTGTCAGACCCAAAACCCTAAACCCTAGAGGAATGAGAGAGAAACTCACTCCACTTGAATTTCTGGATCAACTTGGACAACATCTGAGTCACTGGAGAGCCGATCTAAGCGCAAATAAGTGTACATTTCCACTGCCATCCATATCATTTCCTCATGTATATTCAATCGCCATGCACTTTCAGTCGTCTGCAAAAATGCCCATAAAGCAAGTATAGATCCTCAGTAATTTATCAGTGTTGAAATCCAATTCTGTCAAAAGGTCATTGTGATCATAGTCTTAATAATGTGCATTTGAGCTCAGATCCAGGTGATTGTTGGTTTATAAGGTGATAAAAAAACATAGAGACAGAACTATGCACCTTTTGTTCTTTAAAACTATTATGATTGATGCCCACCCCCATCTTTAATTGAGTTTTGAAGGCAATAGAGGTGGGTTTTCCTTACCTTTAGGCCGATGCATGGGTAAACTTCCTTCACTTCAGAGCTGTCACTCTTCATCTCTAGAACAATCTCCAGGACAGACTCTTCTTTCTCTTTGCATTCAGGAGCGAGTATCACTGGCATGGGCGTCAATGGCAATTGGTTGTCAATTTGCATGTACCCAACTACCAGCCCAATCCCACTGCACAGAGAACACAACATCAACATCAAGAACATGTCTGATATTATTATACATGACCCATTTACACCTGTTCTGTCTTGCAAACCAAAATTTATCCATGTCCAAGAAGTATCATACCCTCCGATGCTATAAAAGCCAAGTGGAAGAAGTACCTGTTTGTGTTCTTGGATGAAGAACCTGATGAATAGGAAATTTCAACTTTAACTCTCTCCATATGCAAGAACAGGAGCTCTCGTGGCTGGTGATTGATGATGGACAATCCCAATTTTCCAACATCCAACACAAATTTGAACTGGGATGGTGCGTCAGGTCTCTTGTCTAAGTTGTTTGCTTGCATTGGCTGACTTGCACCTTCCATGGGCACTGACATTTCAGTCTCTCCTTTGTCTTCAGCGCTGCTACTCCTGCTTTGACGAATTGTCATCTCTTGGTCAAAGAAGCGAACCACCTTAATGTCTACTGCCTCAAGAACACGGATACAGATGTTGTTTCTGGTGTCGGGTCCATTCGTAGTTGACAGAACAGGATGATCACCGACTTTGTTGATGTCGATCCTGATGAGACCAGTCGATGATGATGATAATGATGATGATGATGAACTACTAGTATCTCCATCTGGAATGACTTCCAACAATTGCTCTCCCTGAGGATTATCCCATGCAAAAGCTACGGTGGAATGGGGTTTGATCCAACACCATGCATCATCATCAAAGCCTACTTGTCGGAACTTGATTCGTGTTGACATTGTGCGATTCTCAAGCCTGGTCATAAGAGATTACAGTAGGAAGAATAATAAGGACAGACCCATGACTATTGACCAAAAGCTCACAACCTAGTTGTTGCAGACAAAAGCCTGGCTCAAAAGTAGTTCTACAGTAATAATACCCACAAGCAGCACCAACAAGTTCCAGCCTTGTTGAATCAATCATCCATGCATGTTTTGTTTAGGGTTTAGGGCTCTACTTACTTTTTGGTAGATGTAAAGATAGAATTTGCCATTACCTGTATGGGCCCCGTGAAGAACCACACTGAAGTAGAACCCAAAAGCGGGAGCCATCTTCATAACCGCGAACATCAATGCGTATACTTCTTCGCCTACTACTGCGTCCATTGCTGGGATGAATCGCAAGGTACATCTTCTCTTCCTTCTGAATGGCGAATGGGTGTGACCATAGAGATCCTTCCAATTGTACCTGTGCCCACCACCCACATTCATTCAACTAGCATCATAATTGGCACTGTGAACACAATTTCGGACATGTGGTGTTTTGTTGATGCCTTAACTTTGAATCTGAGTACCACAGAAGACAATACTCGTGTGAGAATAATATAATATGACCTAAAACAGAACTCTGTTTTGCAGAGATTTTGCCTAGTTGTCAACTATCGGGCATGCACTGATTCATGGCTTTACCTGCAGCTTAAGTGGTTCCTGCAGCTTGACAAATGGAAGGATGGTGGTTGAATCAGTGGGATCTATTGTCCTAAACTGTTCGGCTCCTTCCTGTCTGAGGTGAATACGTTGACCAATCCGATTTGAAAACATTGTATACGGTCGAATGCACAGCACCTGCAACAATAATTATTAATGGGTGAAAAAATGACACAATAAAACCTGTCATGAAAAGGCTGTCTGAATGACATGCAAAAAAAAGCAATTTTGTGTAAGATGATCCACAATATCACTCATCCTGGCCATGATCACGGTGGGTGGAAAATAACTATGGATATGCGTAGAATAGCGAAGTACAGGGGAAATGTATATATACCTCTGCCTGTGCAAAACCATAAGGGTTCGACATTCTGGTGACAAGGAACTTGTAATATGAACCTTGAACATCCTGTGTTATCAGCTCCACACTCCCATCCTGTGCCACAGTTTTTGTGCAGGTTAGTAGCATAAAACAATTGATTTCACCTATGACTCCACCTGTCAGATCTGAGTGTTCAATTCTGGATCTTTTGCTTTGGGGAGTGTTGGAAACTTACGGAGTTGTCAAGGGGGTCAAGTGGTTCAACTTCACCAAAGTGGGTGTTATCGTCATCAGTTGATAAAGCTACAGCAAGACCCATCATTTTGGGTTCATATCTAGAAAGCATTGTCTGATGATGTACTTGGTCCATGTTGTCTTGATTGATCTCATCAATCACATTTTTCACCTTGAGAGGTGGTTGCAGCAAGGTCTTCTTCTTTTCATGCTTAGTGGATTCAGTCTTTTCCTTCTTCTTGCCTTTCTTTTCCTTTGGGAGCTCCAGTTCAACAAGCCTGATTTTCAACAGTGGGCACCTCTCGCTATCAAGCCAGCAAGGAACATAAAAGTAGATGACTTTGGCCGTCATTCCCTTCTCTTCACGTTCATGCTGAATGTGAATCTTCAGATCCCTGACAGAGTTGGAAACAATGATCTCTTTTGCCAAATCCTTTTGAGGATGAGAAATGATAACCGCATCCTTCATCGACAAAAACCCACAAAGTCAATAATATATTAGTTCACAAGGTTCTAGGAAAAAAGTGCAAAACATGGATAAGAGAACGGATGGACCCAAGTGCTACTTCATACATAATAATTATGCCTGCTGCTGCATTTTCCAGCTCCCCAAAAGAAGAAATCAGAGGTGTCAAAAATAACACCCTCTTCAATAAACACTTCAGCAACCCTAGTTTTTCTTTCGTACTTTCCCCTACTGGGTGATAAAATCTTCAGTGAACATCAGAAGTAGATGATCAGTCAACACCATGATCTGTGGGTACAATGCACTTTCCAACAGTTTCATCAACCATAAACCATAAACCCACACTAGCGAACTCTGATACCAAGCCTTATACAAAGTCTTGATCATTACAATTGTAGAAGAACTTTGTACATGTTACTTTGTACTATACCTTTGGTTGCCAACTACCTTGCGGAACCCAGTAAAGATAAAGTGCTTTCCGAAGGTCAACATGGAAAATGAAGGCTGATTTGCCAGCATTCACAACTCCACTGTCCAACTTGCTGGATTCCTGCTGATCCTCTCCTGGTACCTTCTCATCACCCGAGAGCGTAAATCTGCAGGGAATGGGTAAGTAATTGATGAGCTGTAGCGGTGCTGAGACTGTTAACTTCCAGTCAAGAATTGGATCCAATTGGGATGTCTTGCCAATCTCCTTCGCCTTTGACTCAATACAAAACCAAACATCTTTCCCTCCTCCTTCGCTTTGCGCAGCATGACCACCAGCTGGAATGGCTATCGGACAACATAAAAGCTCCTCTGTTTCTGAAAGCGCATTCACTCTGAACTTCTTCACAGGCACCTGTTTTTTGCCCATGTCTTGCTTGCCCTTGATTGGCACCACCATACTCCATTTGTGTGATCCCAGTTGAGGTCTCACCTACAATGCACCACAAATGCCATGGATCTGGTTAGGATACATGCAATTGCTATCTATCAGGGCATAAGGTGTACACAGGGACACATGAGTAGTGGGTTTAGGGTCTAGGGTTTAGATACTGGATATGTAATGTAATGTGATATCATCAAGACTTCCTTCAGGTTTGTGCTTTACCTGAAGACAGTACTCAGGACTGCCAGGACACAAACTTTTGAGAGGGCAGGAGATACTGCTGTTGGGTCCCATGTCACCGAGATAGAGACAAGATTCATGGCCATCCTCCTGCTGCTGCTCAACTGCTGCTCCCTTGATCTCCTCCTCTGTCTTGTCCAGCAGTAAATCCAGACAGAGCCGAACCTCGAGGACAAACTCGCTAGCATTCTCAACAGTGACCATGGTGCGCACAAAAAGATGTTTGATCATTTCTTCAACCATCATTTCACTCGCTAAGAAGATATCTTTTCCTAAATGCCAGGCTGCTGGACCAAGACCATAATTGACTACCACAGGAAACCAGGGACCGTGCTTTGAAATTGCCACTTCAATTGCTCCTCCTGGCTCTTGATCACCACCATCTTGATCACTACTATTTTCTGGGCAGCCCTCTACACGCCTGCTGATTTCATCTCCTGTAATTGATGAAAAGTTATAACTAGTATAAAGTTTCCCAATTGCTTTGTCTCCTCTCGCACTCTCATCGTTTCTGCTATCTTGCTCCTGCAACCACAATAGTAACCCGCATTCAAAGAAAAATCACAGTAATTTATGAGTCTTCAGTTTAATGCCCAGTTCTGCACTTTGTTCCTAAACCCTAAACCCTAACTGCTCTAATTACCATTCTGTAAAGAAATTGCATGGACACATGTAGTTAGAAGAAATGGTGCAAATAGTAAAGGAAGAAGAACTACTACTGTATCTTTACCTGTTTTTCTGTGGGTGGGTGATACAATAGCTCAGATTTCAGCTCCAAAGAAGAAGAAGAAGACCGGCTGGGAGTGTCAACTGTTGTCTTCTCTTTTTTCCCATACTCAAGCAAACTGTCCTTTGAGTCCTCCTGTAGCTCATTTCCTCTTTCCAAAAGTGACAGGCTGCAAAAACCCACTGGAATTCCTGCCATCACCATAGTCAAGCCAAATGCACCACCACCAGAATTCAGTTTTTTTTCCCTCATAAGCTGTGCATGATGATGACTCAAGATTGTCACTTTCTGACACAAACCCAGAAGAAGAAAGCTCATTCTTTTACACTAACTTTGTTGAAGGGTTAAAGGGTTCAAGGTTTAGGGTTTTGGGGGCCTGTGCAGCAGCAACAATGGTCAAGCTTTATTTACCTCTGGTAAGATCCATTACAAGGATTTCAGCTTTACTCAATTCCTGCAAGATTCAGGTATGAAATGCCCCACCCAATTAGAATACAAAATCCAAAGAACTGGCCTGTACCCTGTCCAAAAGGATATTTGGTTACTGTTGCAAGTGAGTAACAATAATGTTCATGATTTTGCTGACCGAGACCGACAGAAATGCATGAATTGCTTCTAGAGAAAGAAAGAAACTAACTTACCCCAGGTTTAACCTCAAAGATGAAAACCTCATCCCAAAACACCTGAACCTGACCATTGGCAGTTTCTCTCTCTGGATGTACACATCGAGTCCTCGCACTCTGCAATGGAACATCCATTCTTTCTGAGACTGGTTTTGAAGATACTATGCGGATACCTGCCATATATTCCCGACCACCGATACCTTTGTCTGCAGGCAACTGCAAAACCCATCATACCCAACTTTGCTCAGATAAATACACACAAAAGAAGTTTTCAACTCTAGATAGATTCTTATTGATGATGTTTTGTTTTGTTCTAGATCGATTTTGCACAAGAAACACAAACCATATATTTCACCCTTAGGGACTGAATGATATAGCAAGGGGAATAACCACCTGTATTTCCCAAAATTGTACATATAATATATCTGTATCAGAAAATTTTGACTTGGGTTGTGCTTGTATGTATATGCACAAATTTAGTCATCAAAGGCAAGTGCTTTTCTGAATGGGTTTATGAGTGGGTTTTGGAACGAACCTCTGCGTACCCAACACGTATGGTTACAAAAATTCCAGGCCAGACTTTTTCCAAGATTTTGTGTGCAGAGTCTTTCATGCTCCGTGGCATCGGGATTTTTATGGCTGCCATACCCTCAGCAGGTAAGAAAGCCATATGCATGCGACCACTTGATTCAATTGTCCGAAGGTACAGAGGCTCTCCCATTGCGTTGTGAGTCACAATGTAGAATCTTTTGTTTGGCTTCCCATCCAAACACTTGTTACTGATGCCAACTCGCATTGGTTTATTGTTATTGCTCATGCTCTGTTGACTCACTCCACCTTGATCCTGTTTCCATTCAACCCAAAACTCTGTTTTTACTTAGTAACAACCAACTCACAGACTTGAACTGCCACCCCCCATGCACAAAAGTAGTCTCAAACCCTAAACCCAAACTTTATTGAATAATACCCATGATGTGCGATCAGGAGTATGTTGCAGATATAGTCAGTCTAATCAGATTCCCACTCACACATAATCTCTGCTGGATCATGGCTGTAGTGAGCAAGAACAAATCATGAGTAGATTTCAGCTCATGAGAAGTTATTATACCTGCAAACACTGCTGCTTAGATGAACCCTGTTCAAGTTTACTCAAACTTGTCCAGCTTGCATAAGCCTCGAGGAACAAGTTTATATTTGCAACAGAAACATTAATGTTCAAGTCTTTTGTCAATTTCATGGTGATTTCTGATACTGTTGGCTGAACCTTCTCGTCTGGATCACTGCTGTACACATACCTACAGGCCAACCCGAAACCACACCACCACCACCCCAAGAGCAAATCCCAAAAGCTTTCAACACATAACCAGTGTTGTGCAGTTATTTGTCTTTTAAATAACTGGCAGTTCCGGTTCTTTAAGAATTTCAAAATCAAAGAACCACCAGTTCTGGTTTTTTTTCTCGGGATGGGAGATTCAGAATCAGCAAACCACCAGTTCCACTTATTTCAGAAATGTCAAAGAAGTGGAATTTTTCATGAAATTACTGGCAAAGAACTGGTGGTCATAAAGGTGGGTTTTTTAAATTTTCAAAAGAATTAGAACCATAGTTATATACCAAAACTGGTTATTTTGCGGGGATTTTGATTGTATTTATTTATTTATTTTCAAATGAATATATAAACCTGAAAGAAAGAAACTGCCCATGCCATTTTATTTGCTTTGAAACACAAACAAACAGACCTCACTTTTGTGTCACAAGGTTCAATAAGAGGTTCCCAAGCACTGTATCTTCCGTTATAAGTTGATGATGAGAGCGCAAAGTTGGTCTCCATGCTAAATGCTTCCATACACCCGTGTAAGCTTGCCTGCATGCTGGTTACTGAGAAGTCCAAAATTGGAGCCATCTGCTCCAACAACAACAAAAATAATATTTCAACTTCCATCAAAAGGATAAACAAACAACAAACAGAACTAACAGAACCTCTCAAATCCTGAACCCAAGAGTCTCATTTCATTGTTGGGGAGACATCATGATCCCATATTTGAAACTAGTGAGTTTCAAACATAACCATGGCTTCTGGAGGGTTCAGGGTTAGGTGCATACCAAGCCTCCAAAGTCATCAGAAACAGTTGCAGAGATGCCCTTTACTTCCAAGTTGGCAATCAAATTGTCGGGTTTCCTTGGTTTCTCTACAAATGCCAGACATCGAGCCAAATCTGCTGGAGGTCTTTTGTTGATGGCAGGGATCACAAAGAACGTCTTTGCCTGTTAACATAACCACCAGCAGAAAGAAGACAAGACAAAACAGTGGGAGCACACAATAATGAGAGAGTTAGTATCGCCCTTGTATCAAATTTAAAAGGGAAAAATAAAACATTCTTCACATCTTCAATTAGCAATAACACACTATCGGAAACTGAAGGCAGTTTCAATACCCAAAAACCCGGTTTACCTTATTTTCAACAGGCCAAATGCTAAGCTCTGCAGCTCTATGCTTTGTAGACGAAGTATTGGCAATACAGCTTGCAAAGTCCGTGCCCATTACAAGATCACTTCGAACACAGCGAACAATGTTCTGGAGATCTTTGTCTGGAGATGAACTCCTAGAGGCCACACATCCGAGAGAAACATAGCCTGATGGTGCCACTGGCAGCCAGAATGCAATGTCATCCTTCAAATAGCCTTGCTTTTCAAATTTCTCTGGCTTGGCAAAAAGACCACCGCAACCATCCTCATTTGCGTCCCAAAGAACAAGCCCCATGCTTGGAGGCTTGTACCTGAATTTTGCCACCAAAATAGCCAGACTGTGAGAAGGAGGAAGGTTGTGACAACACCCAAACAGGACAAACTTACGACAGAGAATATAGCTAGATGACTACTGCATAATAAAACCCATCAAAGGTGTGTATTGCAACAACAACCCGCAACAGCTACAGATCTCAGCAATTCAGCAACTCGGGGAATTGAAACAGCAGCTTCTTCAACATACCCTTTAACAGCTACATCACCAAGTATTGCAAATCCGGGCTGAACAACTGGTCGCCAAATTGAGATGCCCTTCCAAAACTTGCTCCCCTCATCCCACCAAATTCGCTTAAACTCTGTAACATGCTCATACATCCGTCCAGATGAAGCAGAAGCAGTGGTACTCATTAATGCTTTTGCTCCTTCTTGACCCTCTTGGGATCGTTCACTTACAGTCCTTGATACTTTTGAACTTGGCTGATCAGTATTTGTGGAAGGCTTTGTTTCATTCACAGGGAAGACAGTGTAACTGATAATGGCATGGCGAAGCTCGTAGCCCCTTGGCATAGACACTTCATTATCTATCACAGGCTTAACAAAGAAAGTGCCTGCTGAATTATCGACTTGCCAAAATGCCCACCCTTTGTCAGGAATCAGATCTTCATTCCTGCAGTTCAAATAAAATTCGTGAGAATTACAAATGATTGTGATTGATTACATTTTGGATGAGATGGAAATCACTTAAGGAGTGCATAGGAATTTTTTGATACAACCCAACACAGATCACAATGAACCCCAGAGGAGAGAATCAATCATTAAGGATGGAAACTTACACTTCACTAGTGACATAAACACAATCCCGCATAGAGCAAGGTGATACCAGAGCAGCCAACACACAAAGTGAAGCTGTAGTTGGAGGTGGCCTTTGGCCTTTGCATGCAACACACCCAAGTGCCACATAACCTGGTGGTGCAACTGGTATCCAAATGGAACAGTCAGTCTCTTCATCATTCTCCTTGCTGTCCAACAAGTCTTTATAATCAATCCTTCCAGAGGAGATGCCACTCTGCTGTCCCAGCCCAAAACTGGAACTGTACTCTTGTCTATTATCCGACAATGAATCTTGTCTAACATCACTAATTAGTGAAGAAGAAGAATCATCTTGACATAACTTGTTCTCATCAATTTCTTCATCTCCTCCAACCTCAGCAGCAGCAGCCTTCTGTTCTGAATTAGCCCTTTCGGAACCATTATTATTAGTACTCAAGAGCTGCTGCTGCCGGGATGATGTAGCCTGCTTGGTGGATGACCACATAAGTTCAAAGCTTTCTGCCCTCTTCACTTGCACCAAGGCCATATTGAGAGCAAGGACTCCTTTTGCAGGTGCTTCATTCCTATTTTCAGAACAGGAAACTGCATCAATTAAGTACCCAACAGTCTTGCTACCTCCAATGAATAGCAAACATGTTACACACTAGAAAACCTTGGCACTTACATCCCCTAAACCCTAAACCGTCAACAGCAGTGGTGTCCAAGCAATAGTATTAGCTGAATAGTAGTGTTAACATTCTCTATGCTGTTGGATGTTCCATGCAGCTACAATATATCATCCGCTCCACTTACAGCACTCTCTGGGCGCAGCATTATAACTCTTAAGGTTTTGCTTCTGCTTAAAGACCTCTCTCTCTAATTATATGACTACCCACTTGCCGTCATCAGCTCCTGACAACAGTGGGTGTAGATCAATATACAATAAATCCAGATAAAATTTCTGCCAACCCACTATACAAAATCTGCATGTCCTAAGTTTCTATCATAGTTTCTATCATCATGGGCACGTACATCCATCAAAGTGCACTTCTCTCATAAGCAAAAAAATATTGGCACTTACAAAGGTGTGAAACAATCTCCAAGTACTGCAAAACCTGGAGGAGGCCGAGGTCGCCAGAAAGCAATATGCTGCTGTCCCTTTGATTCTTCCCAGTCTGCACCAAAACCCACTCCACAAATGAGTGAAGAAGAAGAAGACTAAAGTTTTTCACAAGGCTCTGATCCTGCTCTAAAAAAATTCAACTGCTTGTTTGCAGAATCCATCAGCAAAGACACATACATACATAGATATATAGATCTTTGGAGAAGAAGACTCACTGGTGGACACCCAGATTTTATCGAATTCTGAGCACTCCACTGTCATTTCCTCTGATGTAATCCGCATGAATGACATAACGTCATCCTGAAGCCGTAGTATGAGGTGCAGAATGCTGAAAGAAAAATGAGTGCAAATCTCTGTCATCTTAGCACAAATGTTCTGTTTACCAGCCACCTTTGAGTACAACATATCAGCGTTAAAAGGCTCCATAACTGTTATGCCACTCTTCGCCTCTATCGTCAGGGTGTTCAAATTTGCATTTACCTCCATATCCTCTCCCTTTGATGTATACCTGAAAAAAAATTGATCAAATAAAAACCCAATGCCCAACTTCAGTGGACTGATGGATGGACAGATGGACAGACACTTTTATTGTTACTACTATCCCTGCTGTTGGTTGATTTTGGTTTAATGGGTTGGCACTGAATTACATAAATTCTGTTCATACATTGGGAGACCATTCAAAAACAGGGATATACATTTTCCAAACACAAAACACCAGTACATTTATTGTTGTGCATGGAAGGAAAATGAACTGATTAGAATTAAAATCTATTCACCTTACGAATGCATTCATCCTTGCTCGAAGAAAGCTTTCTGGAAGAAAAAATGCTTCAGATGGCCGTCCAAGGCTGTTGTACAGAGTGAGCTCTGGCCCAATAGCCTGCAAGAAAGAGGACAGTGCAAGAAGAAGAAATATTGAAGAAGCTGATGGGGGTGGTGGGTTTAGGGTCCAACCTTCAATCTTCTGACTTTGGCACAACATGGCATAGATCTAGGACTTTATTCAAATACACATCTTCCTCAGCCAGCTCTGTATTTGCATAAGGAGTAAATTATGTCACCAACTTCCAAGCTGAAAACAAGCACATGGAAAAACAATAAAAGTGTCCATCTGTCCATTGCTTCAGTCAAGACACACTGACAGACAACTCAGTTGACTGGGTTTAGGGTTTAGATTCACCTGTAATTCAATTGTGAGTTTGGTCTGAGGAGGATTATTATCATCATTGCCTCTTTCTTTCTTCTTCTCATTGTCATTATTTCCACCATCACCCTTCACTGAATTTCTGTCCAATTGTTCGTTTGGAGTGCCTTCGAGGAAAACCCCATCATCTTCTGAAGCTGAGTAACTGCTGTTACTACCCAGTGCTATGGATGAGTCCAAATATGCTCCATTCTGAGAATAAGATCAATGTTGACAGAACATGAATCACAAATATGGTGATCTGAGAGAGGAAATTCATGGTTTTAAACATTCTCGATATCAAGCTCTCTGACAATTATTCCTAATCACATTCTTTTTCTTACAACTGCAGTTTTGTCACTATGATATCTCCAACAAACACATCTTCCTTCTGATATATCACAAATGTGCATTTGCCTGATAGAAGATGAAATTCATCATCTTCAAGGAAGAGCCCGTCTTTCCCCACAGTCTCTGTAGAAAGGGGAAGATTTATAGCTTGGAATGGCATTTACCTGGATAACAATATTTCTGAAGGAAAGTCTCTTCCCATCACCAATAAAAATAAGAGCTTCAGGTGCGTAATCAGAAAGGTCCGTCCCAGTTCGATTCAAAAGACGGAGAGTATTGCCTTGGCCATCATAAGTGTACTCATCTACAAGCACATGGTCTGCAACGAGTGGGTTCTTTGGTGTGATCTCAACCACCTCTGTCTTTTGCTTGTATGTAGGCTTGTCTAGAAAAATCCCATTTGTCAAGTCCAATGGATTTTCATCCCCCTTGTCAGATAGCATGGCATGCATAGATGGCACAAAAAACTCGGCCACTGCTAACAAGAAATCAAACGCCACAGTCACTCGAGGCCGTTGGATGCGGAGCGAGACGGTTTGTTCAGTTGGGCCAAGCATTGCATCCACGACAAGCATTGTCAATGCAGAACTGTGGAAAAAGAGACACAAAAAAGTCAGCCACACAGTATTAAAAAGTGGTAGGTATTATTGTAACTATGATCCAAAAGATGGAAAATCTTGCTTACCACCATCCCATCTTATGATCCGAGAAGGGATTATTATTATTATCACGTTCCATTCCTTCCTGTTGTTCTTCAAATGGCTTTTGGTCGTCGATTGGATCTCTTTGTGTGGTGGGATTGTGCACCCAATCGTCAGCACTCCCAATCATATAGCGCATCTCTGGCTCTGATCCTTCCCGATCATCCTTGACACTAAACCTCTCCAACGATGCCATCACATTCATCTCCTCCACATTATTGGATTTATAAGCCACCCACACTCCCCTCACCTGCCATCATCCCATCTCTTCCACTCACCTGTTCTTAGTAAAAAGTATATTCTTCCAACATACATGCCTTTGCACCCATTTGATAATAATAATTTCTTCTTCACCAAAAACTCTCAATGAAATTTTATTGCCATTGATGGCAAATCCCAGACTCAAAAAAACTTCCATTATTTATTGCACAGTTTCATGTAACAGAAAACACAGTTCTACTGGTACCTGTATTGTTGCAAGGGCAGCGGTTCTCATTCCTCCAACATACAAGCCAAGCTCAACCAACTTGATGTCAACACTCACTTTGATTGTAGTGAATGGTTTGTCAATGGAAGACTCATCACTACCATTGTCTTCTTCTTTGTGCTCTTGTGGGTCCCCTTCTTGAAAGACCTCACCACATGAATGCTCCAGAGGCTCATCAACTGCCTTTGAATCTTCTGACTGATTATGATGTGTCACCTTCTCATGTGTTTCCTTATCATACCCAGAGGATGACAATGACCCACCTTCTTTCTTTTCCTCTCCATCATCAGCATCATCATCTGGTTCCACCAGAACAACCTCTGAATCATCAGCTCCTGACACCTTCAGTTTTCCAGCCTCATCATTGGCCTGCTGTTCTTTATCCTCCTCATCCTCCTCCTCCTCTCCAGACTTTTCCTCAAACAAGGAAGGTGGCAAATTTGGCACCTCTGCCATATTGCATGTGGCACATTCTGTTATCACTTGGTACTCTTTGTCCGATAGAGATGCTCTCAGTTGTTCAATCTGGCAGGCATCATCACCCCCAAATGATGCCAGATTTTTTCAAAAACCACAATTGAAGAAGAAGAAGAAGGGTAGCACAATTTTCCAAATATACATCAACTAACAGCTGGTGCAATCCCAGATTCTGAATGCTTCTGCCAGTTCTCTGAAATGAAACAAGCATTTGTAGTTTGACTAAGACAAAACAAACTGACCAAAAAACAAATACTACTGTACCTTGACAGTAGCCTCAATCCCAGGGACCTGATGCCATAGGTCCCGAAGAGGTCGCCTCACCACCAGCGAAATACCTTCTGCTCGTTCAATGATCTCATCCCCACTTTTTCCACCCACTCCAACCTCCAAGCTCACATCATCCACCTAGGTGTATAAACATGTGTCATTTTCTAGTGGTCAACTTTCTTGGGCATCAAAAACCCAATTTGAGATTCGTTCATACAAACTGACAACTCAATGTGAGAACCAACCCTAAACCTTAAACCCTAAAAGCTTTTGGACTGGAGATTAAGCATGCATGCATCCATCCACACATGACGGATCTACTACTCTTATGCAACCTTCCCCTGGATCATATCAGGATTTTCTCTTCCATGTTGCTCATTTTTTTCTCTCACTACTACACACCCCCAGGCTCCAGATGGTGAGTGATGGACCCCTAAACCCTAACCCCACATGGGTTAATGTCAACAAACCACTACAAGAAATCAGCCACCATGGTCTTTTTCAAATGGAAAAGAAAATTGGTGCAAAAGTTATCTATTTTGGACCTCATCCAACTTGGCCTAAAGTGTTGATTTGGAACAGCATATTTCAATGACACAGCCACTTTGACTAATGTCTTTTTGACTAATGTTTTGACTTGTCAATATGTTGTATTGAAAGCAAGAAAATAGAACATAGATGTGGTACATAACTAAGTCAGAGAAAGGATGGGAAACATGGATAGTACCTCAAGTGTAATAGTCTCAAGCCGAATAGCCCCAAGCTCTTCCTTGTCGCCACCAAACCAGTCAGACTTGCTTTTCACGTTAACTTGTTGGACATCTAACTCCATATAACTGTTCCCACACAGATCCACAATCAATCATCTTGTTCAAGGAAGGAATTTAGCAAATGCCCAGTCTCCAAAAAAAATAAAAATCACCACACCCATCTCAGGATTCTTCCCTTATTATAACTTTTCTAACCTATACATATGCATAGAACAATTGTTGTTTTGATAGATGCCCAGATATCCATCCCTCCAGTTTCTGCAGTTAGGGTTTAGGGTTTGGAAGTTTTTTTTTCTCAAAACTTACTCCTTGCTGTAGGTGGCACGTGGCATGATGATGATGGGGTTAGATAGAGCAAGGTCCATCTTCAGTGATGGTGATCCCTCAATCTGTGACTGCGTAAAGAGCTTCTCGTAATTGGTTGCTCGATCCTTCAGCTTCATCACATAACCCGAGCTTTGTGGAACAAGCCCCATGAAGTATGCTGTTATCTGGAAATCCAAAACAATTGACAACAGTCATTCATCAATACACAGAACCAGATTCACTAACTGCCTGCCTGCCTGTACAGCATAGCATGGTGTGAAAAGAAACATTGAAAACAATTTGGAGAATGATTTGGAATTAACATACCTCTTGAATGAAACGATAGAGAAAGACAAAGCGCACTTCAGAAAGCTTGCCAGTGATGCTATATTCAAAGCCCTCGTAGTCTATGTCATCTTTACTGAAAGAGAGAAACTCCAACTGCCCCATCAATCACACCCAATCAAGCAAGCAATTTGACAGCCCATCAATATGAACATAAAAGAAAAATGGTACCAGATCATTCAGGATATGAATATCTGATTGAAAACAAAATTAAAAAACTGAAGACCCAAAAGCTTCTTTGTTCAGAATGTGCATGCAAACTAACTCATTTCAGACTTCTGTATCAGTTTAGCTATAACAATTTGGGTTTGGTCAGAGTTTGTAGGACGGTATATACAAATGCGATTCAGAAACAGAAAGAAAACCTCAATGAATGATGAACCAGCAGGATCCCGCATGTCACAAATGAATGGATATGGAATGATCCCATCCTGCTGCTGGTTCCTTATGAAATCATCACTGATGCGAAGATTTCCCAATGCAGCTTTGACGCCCCATGACGCTGGAAACACCTACAAAATAGGTAGGTACTATTGTTGGCAGGAGGGCAGGGGGTGATGCAATCAAGAAATACTCTCACCACATATGATCTAATATTTAGGGCTTATGATTTGGTGAGTTTTGTAGTTACCTTCACTTCGGCATGCAAGTCATTCTGTGAGAGGGTTGCGAGTTGCTGGCCATCCTCCAGATTCAGCACTATTTCAGCAAGCTCCATGTCCAATGTGACACAGAAAACCACCCTCTCTTTACCTTTTCCCAACAAACCTTTAACCACTGAATCCTCACCTTCGGGAGCAATTGTGGCATTGCCGTAGTCATCAACATCCTCAATGACCGTTGGATCAATGGTGGTGACATGACTGCCAGCAGCATTGCCTGCTGATTGAGATGCTTGATTTTCACCTGCCTTGTTACTTGCAGATGGGTCAATATCTTTGTTTTTGGTTTTTTCATGATCATCAGCAGTGCTGGTTGAAGCTTGCCCAGAAACATGTTCCTTGAACTCTGTATCTTCTTCCTTAGGAGGCTCCTTTTCATCATCCCTATCAAAGTTGTTGATATCTTCTTGACTTGACCCACAAGAGGTGGATTTTACGTCCTGTTGTTCATCATCTGTTGCAGATGGCAGTGGTTCATCAGCTGCCTCCTTGTTTGTGACATCAACTTTTGAGTCATTGGTGGCAGCTGATGGAGCTTCAAACTTTGCATTTATGGCAGTGACTAGGTCCAAAATGGCAATGATTGTTGGACGATTGCAGTAGAATGAAAGTGTTGACAGTGACACCCGCATCTATTCAACAAAAAACCACAATGCCGCCACCACCCAATGCATTAATGATCTCAGCTCCCCTCTTTATTGTCAAAGTTGCTGTAAGTGTGAGGAGGTATGAATTTTTCTTGCAAAACTGTGCACTATACAGTCTGTCTCACCTGTTTGTCAATATTGGTGTACTCAGGTGATTCTTGAGATGAAATAATCACTTGTGCTTTCACAAAATTCTTCAACTCCTCATTCTGGGAAACATCCTCATTGTTGTGGTCAGGCAGAGGGGATGCTGATCCAGGCAACAGGCCAACTTCTCTTTTGAAGCTTGGTGGATCATCTTCTTCTGCATTCTCACCATTATCTGCATCATAAAATTGTGAAGCAGCAGCAAAAGAAAGACTATCTTGCCGCTGGGGCGAACGTGATCCATCACTTCTGTCACTCTCATCATTGGCATCAAAGAAACGGTCATTTGCCTCCGAGTTCATTCGCCCAAGTCTCTCTGAACTTTGAGAGGATTTATCTTCCTGTTCTGACAGTGCTTTTAAGCCTCCTTGATCATCATCATCAGAACATCCTTCTTTGTGGTGGTGCAGCAGCATCTGTCCCTGCCTCCTCCCCTGTCCTTCCTTTCCCACCCTCTGCTCATGCTTGATATAAGAGCGTGCCAAATATCGGCATGAATATGAAACATGCCCATGGTACTTATCTTCAATTTCCAATGATTGCAGAACAGCTCCCACCAACATGTCATACTTCCGCCTAACAAATTGCACCTGTAAGATTGAACAGGCCAACCCCATAACAAATGAAACAACCAAGCTTATCGACAGGGGGTGCAAACTACTACAGTGAAGATATAATCTAACCAGACTTCCATATCCAAAAAAATTACCTCCCAAAGTTTGTTTCTTCAGTAAAACCTTTACAAAATCCAAGTTCCCCGAACCTAAACCCTAAACCCTGTCCATGACCTCAGTTCCTCCAATATGACCAGAAACATTCAGTAACCAGGTGGCAGAATCCTCTTACAGTGACCCACATTGAGAGATCAGTCATTTACATATATGTAGCCCAAATGTTTCTTACATAGCAAATTTGTCATCAGTTATTAGTTCTTGAAGTGAACCTCAGTATACTGAAGCAGGAACAGTCTACAGGGCTCATACTCGTCTTTGACCTTGAAAATGGTCTTTGATTAGATTGCAACACTTGAAGCAGGCCATGAATATAAAGCAGATCTTAATAAATAATCCCTAGTGATCAGTACAAGTGTTGAGCAACCCAAGTCCTCAAAATCAAAAGGATGCTAAGCATGTATGTGGAAGAAAGCAATTGCATGCAGCTTCGGAACTTAATTTACCTTGGTGCCAATTGCACAGAACTCCAAAATCGGTTTCTCTGGCTCCAGGAGTAATGCTTTTGATACATGGTCATTCTGTACACACCCAGCAGCAGCAGCACTTCTTCATAAATCAAGACTAGACTCTAGACCCCCATCATCATCTTGCATCTTAGAGCTGGCTTTTTTCCCTTTTCTACTGATTGCTAGTTAGTGTGTGTGTTACAGGAACCATAGACTCACAAAACCATAAACCCTGTGCTGCTATCTATGGAACCACCACATCTCAAGAAAAGCTGACCCATAATATGTACTTGTACACACTCAGTTCTGACAACACCTGGCAACATCATGCGCTCATGTAACACAACAAAACAAAGACATTGCCCACTGTGCACAGATATGGCCTCAGTATCTAAAAATGTAGCCAACCTACCCTGACAGTAGTAGGTATCTGGATTGTTGGTACAGCTATCTTTTTCCAAATTGGTATTGAGTAAATACATTGAATTGCAGCTCCATTGATTATTCACATGATTTTTCAAGGGAATTGAAGACCCAAGGGTTTAGGCTTTAGAGATTGGATGTTCAAGGGTTGAGGGTGGGGTAGATCACCATACATCTAGGCTGTTGCTGACAATGAATTTGAGCTCGTCAAGCACGCCCGTCAAGAAAAAGGTCTCTTGCTCTGCAGGATTCATCTTCTGCTGATGATCATGCCCCTCTGCTGCCTCAGTCACCATTTCCAAGGGATCTTTTTGTGCCGATTTGCCAGACTTGATTATTCCTGCAACTGCTGCTGGTGACTGATCAACCAAGATCCCAATACAACAACAACAACCCCACAAAATAATAAGAACAGAAGAGAAGAAGTATTATACCATTAGAGAGAGAGAGAGAGAGCTCAGAACATTATTGTTCATCATGTCAAAAATTGCACAGGAACAAAAAGGGGTGGGGGGGGGGAAGGGCGGGGTGGGGTTGTATAAAATCAATCTCACAGAGCCATGATATATAGCTCCAAGTAGACGGGCTTGCCAATTCTCTCTCGCAGCATCATTATCAAATCGCAAAAGAAGCGCATTTGCTGACTCCACCACCTGCTTGTCAAGAAAACCTCGAGAATGTAAATAAAAGACTGTCACCTTATGGTACAGGGAGGAGGGATCAGTAGTTTCTACTTAGTAAATAAAAGAAGCTCCTTGATGTCCACTTCTTCATGGCTGACATAAAAAAGATCCCTAGCCACTTCCCCTCTCATGGGTCTCAGCCCTATACCAGATCCCTTTCAATCTGATGAAATGTAATGTATCAATTTTGCAGTATCTATCAATCACTGACAAGAAAGATGATGATGACATCTTTGACAGCCAGGGTCCAATGTCAATGGATAATGGCTTTCTTTGTTTGATCTATATCTATCAATCAGGAGAAAAAAGCATAGTAGTAGCAGAACGGGCAGGAAAAAGAGGGTCAGGGAGGTGAACAAAAAGCAGCTTTTGAAAGACAACAAGAAAAAACAATCTTGTGGCAGTGGTGACATACTTTGCTGTCAAGCTGGCTGGAATCACAAACTGCGAGAACGTTCTTCACCGCCCCAACAGATTCTGGAGGAACATTGAATACCTTCTTGCCTAACAAGCTGATCAATCACATGAAAGAAAAGAAGTCAAAACCTTGTCAGCAAACAACATATACTTGTGTGTAAAGATCTAGACACAATGTTGTTGGAACAAATATGGTCTGGCCAAGCAAGTGGTGTGACTTCTTCTTCTTCTTCTTACCTGTGATACGACTTATAGGATTGCACAGATGGGGATTCCAGCAAATAAAGGAAAGGGCCTGCCAATGCACCATGATACCGCTCCCATGTTGCTTCCCTATGGCCAACTCCCTGAAGACAATGACACACTTTGACTCTTGCATGTCAAAAGCATAATAGCCCCAGATGCAGAACATCTTTTGTTATAGATAGGTTATGATTAGAACCTCCCTTCCTTCATTTTAATGAGATGACCCACACCAAAAAAAATCTTTCTTTCGGCAAAATATACTTCTTTCTTTTGGGCAAAGTGAGCTGCCGGAGCAAGTTTGGGAAAGACAGACAGACAGACAGACATTAAACAGGGGGTTTGTTTGAGTACCTTCCATGACAGCACTGAGAGAGGACCTTCAAAATCCGCAGGATCCCATGGTCTAATGGAAGAAGTAGCACTGTCCTCCCCCCCCTTAGAACTTTGACTGGAAAACACATTGATGACTTGCATGAGGCGGTGGTAGCGGGCAGGTGAGAATTGAAAACCCAGTGATGGCAGCCTTATTGCTACTCTTGTTGATGGATATTTCGGGTGTGGAACACATATCTGTTGTGTGCAGACCATAAAAGGAACACTTCCATCATAATAAGATTCCATTCAAAAAATTCCCCAAAGAAGAATTGGTGGAACCAGGAAGAAAGAATTTTTTGCAACTTCTCACTGTGAAATTGTGGAACTTCAAACTCCAGAGGAATGAAAATGGGAATTATTGATTTACCTGCTCAAGAGCAACCACCATTCCAGTTTTCTTGAGCAACGGCAGAAAGAAGAGGCCCCCTGCATTTACTTCATCTTCTTCTGCACTAGTACTACTCTCATCATCCTCAATTTTGCTCCCTTTTTGCATTTTCTTTGGCTCACCTATGTCCTCTTTCTCCTTCTCAGCAGCTTTTTCTTCATGTCTCTTGCTCCCTGCTGCTTGAATGACACCACCGCCTCTCTTTTCTTTCCCATCAACAAGAATTGTAGCTTTGTTGTGGTTTTCCTGGACATTGACATTTTCATTTGCTATTTTTTTTCCATTGCCATTTTCATCACGATGTACATGATGATGTCCATTTGCATCAGCAGCACTGTCTATGTTTTCCTTCTGTTCATTATTACCGTTGTCTTTGACTTTCTCAAGCTGTAGCTTTTTTCCCATGGACGCCAACGATCCACTACCACCACCACCACCTACAGAACACTGCTGCTTCCACCATCTGAACTCGCCATCAACAAAAAATGCAGAGATGTCACTCAAGCTCACACGGAAGCGCATGTACAGTTCCTTCTCCTGTGAGCTGTTATCCAGTGATCCATTCTCCTTTTACAATCCAACAAACAAGCCACAATCATCAGCAACTGACTTCACTTTAAAAGCAAAACAAGTGGCAAATAACCAATCTGATGTAAGGAACATAAAATGTGCTTCTCACCCAACTCACTAATTTTATGTCTCAGTGCTAAATTAAGTGCTTGATCAATCATCAAAAATATATATGTGATTGTTCCAATCATCTTCTTCCCAAACCAATCATTGACAAAGCCCAAAGAAAAGGCAAGAAGAGAGAGGAAGAGAGAGAGAGAGTCTCAAAAAATATACCGGAACTGTCATGATCTTAAAATGACCCAAGTCAAGAAAAAGTTTGCACTGATGCTTGCCATCGGGATAAAACTCTGTTGGAATTACGACCTTGGGTGCATCTATGTCAAGGTCCAACAAAAACCTGCAAGTGGTGAAAAACACCCATCCACCCAAGACAGTAAGTTTAACATTATAGCCAGATGTATGGTATTTTACCATTTTGTATGGTAGAAAATGGTACAATTTTCAGTTGCCATTATTGTTATTACTGTATCCAAAAGACAACTTCTTTTGTATCAAAAAGAACAAACCCCCAACTTTACAAAAACAACAATTAGGAGGAACTTAGTCTTTTTCTTTACTACCTTGGCTTGTTCTTCAATGCGTCATTCAATTGGTGCTGTGCATTTTTGGAAACTTCGTTCACTGTTGACTGCAGCAGCAGCACATATGATCATCATCCCAAGTTTCAAAAATCAAGGAAACGGGCACCTACCTTCTATATGAACAAATATTTTTTTTAATGTATTTTATCAAATTTTTGAAAGAATCAACAAGACAAGATGATTACAGAAGAGGAGAAACTGTCTGTTTCTGTAAAGAAGGTGGGTATTGAGGAAACAAATATGATTCTGGTGCCAGCTCAGAGGAGGAGGAGTACAATAGCAGAAGGAATTTATGGCTGTTCAGGGTTCAGGGTTTTGGATATTCTTCAGTGCAGGCTGCACAGAAGAAGATTTGATCAGAAATTTTGTTAGCAATTGAGAAAAAAATGTGGTTTTGTAACGTGACAAGACACCTCCTTCATACCTGTAAGGCAGCTGCTGTCTGAAGGGCAACACGTTGACTGACAGCTTCCTTGCTTGAGAAGAATTGGGTAACTCTGTTAATGCTTGGCATGAGAACCTGAAGATGGGTCAAGTACAAAAATATGTAAGAAAACGTACAGCTCTGATCATCATCTCTGAGAAGCCAAGCTCCACTACAAAGTCTTACCGTAACATAACATGGAGCTGCCTTTGCCTTCAACATCCAATTGACGTCACGATCCCATGGATGCAAGGTGAAAGTTCCATACAACGATTTCTCATCCATTGCACTCTGCAACAGACAAACAAACATACAAACAAAAAGCCTTCTGGTAAAAACCTTCTGTGAAAGAGAATTTTCATTATTATGCAGCACCCTTGACTTGAATCTATCAGTCACCACCTGCATGTAACAGCAAAAATATGTAAGAATGATGATGGTCGTGGTTGCGAACAAAACATTTTTACCTCTCCCAAAAGGCCCTCAGGGCATGAGATTTTGTATGAGCTCAATTTGACATCAAACACTTGTGTTTGAGGATAGAGCTTGACATTGCATCCAATTCCTTCTGCTGTGAGCTCCAAGATAGGAACTTTTCTATCTCCAGATAACAATCGGGTCCCATTGTGTTTCATTTCAATTTCTACCACTGAGTGAACCATGTTGGGTAGATCTACATCTGGAAGCATTGGCGATGACTTTCCTTGCTCATAGCCAATAATCTCATTCACTTGCTTCCAATCATCTTCAGTGAGTTCCCTGTTCTTTCTGTCGCTCTCATCTGATCCACTGCCCCTGCCCATAAAGAAGTAAAAAAAATTTCTTTCTTTTCAGATGAAAATCCATGAATAGAGAACAAACAATCAACATAGACAGACAGAAAGCAAAGCTGATGTTCTGAAAGAATAAACAGGTCATAACACAATACCAGCCAAACGCCCACCAACTTTTCTTTGACTGTTGATGTATTGCATCTTTTGCTCGCTCCTGCTCAACATACGTATGTGCCAACATTCTGCAAAACAAGCAGAAAGAAAATCCCCCATTTGAAAACATAGGAGTAAATAAATGCAGGCACCAATCAAGTCTGGATTGACTAAAGTACTATTTTGAGTCAGCATTAAAGAAGGTGTAGAATGGATTGGCAAGTAAATTCCCCTGTACATATTCTTCCTTCTTGCCTATCTTCTTGCCTCTGATGTAGTAGTACACAATTATGCATTTTTAGTGAGCAGTCTTTCTGTTACCTCCATTGAATGATAATCTTTGGATCTAATTGCCGATCAAGCTCCTGAATTTCCTTATTCTTGCTGATGGATTTTTTCTTCGGATTGGCTTTGAGCAGCTCAATGTATTTTGACACATAATTCTTCCTCATCTTTGAGTACTTCAAGATATCCTGCCATGACAAAGTCCCACTGCCAAAAAAAAAAAAAAAAAGCCCCACAAATATATTAACAAATTTGCAAACCCATACATATATATACACAAATTTGCTGATCAACAATTTTGCTAAATAATTTTGACAACAGCTGGTGAAACTGTAACCTGAATTTTATTTTATTTTTTCAGTAGGAATTAGAGAAATCAAACAAGATGGGGATCATATACCTTGCTCGTCGTCGTTGTTCTGTGATGGCTGCATAAGTATATTTCCACCATGCATTCTTATCTGCACTAATGGATACATTTGGCCGGTAATGGGCATATTCGACACGCTTTTTGAATGTTGATATGTTCTCCATTAATTTCACTGCATCTCTGTATTGTTTCTGCCCACAGATGATGAAGAAGAAAGTCCAGCCACCCACAAAGACAAAAATGTCAATTCAAATTCAATGTGCAAGTTTGATTTTGCACACATAATACAGTTTGCCATTGACCCAATTCTTTGAAATACCTAATTAAAAAATTTCAGCAACAAACACTACCAATTACTAGTGATTGATGGTATGGTATAAGGATTGAAATGATCATCATACCTCAGACAGACTCAGAGTAACATCTTCAAGAATGACGACTGCTTTCTGAGGAGGTTTGTCAGGTGTTCGGGAATCCTTCTGGCCTAGCCTGAAGTATTTTGCAGTGCCAGCCACTGGTTCTAACACATATTGGTGGTCTTGAATCCATTCTGGCTTGTCACCAATTATTGAGGATGGATCCTCCTTGATTCCTGGCATGAACACCTGCCCAGTTTTTTTTGTTCTCTCCTAGAATCAGAAAATCTATGTTCCCAACAAAGTTATAAAAGAAATTCCACCTCTATACAAGAAAAAAGGATAAAGAACTTACTTAACCATCAATCTAGAAGTACTAGTACTTGTGCTGATTATCAATGGGTTTAATTACCTTGTTCCACTCTTTGGGCAAAAGCTCTTCCCACTTCTCCATTGGCCAAGGATCCGTATCAGGATCAAAATAAAACGCAAGGCGATTTAGCTCTGCAGACTGTAAAAACAAACCAAAAAGGGAAAAAAAAGAAAAAGAATGAATGAAAGAATCTTGATCCATCAGAAAATCACCTGAGACATGGAACTAATATGTCAATGGAAAATTCTGATCATATCAAAACGATGAATAAAGCGGCTGTGGAACAAATGAATCAAGCTACTTGCCTTTTGAATGCGATCCAAAGCAGAACCCGTAATAAAGATCTCTTTTCCCTCTTCATCCACTGTGACAGCAGCAAGCTTTGCTAGAGTTAACCCTGCTGCAAAAGGGTGGCCCAAGTTGCTGGATGGAGCACCTAACAGCAGTTAGTACACCAAGCAGGAAAAAAAAACCCCGCATTTTTGCCCTACTATGACAAACCATACATAAAACTCTTAGAATCTGCAAAATCCAACTTCAAGCTGGTTTCCACATGCAATAGATTGCAAAAAAACAATATACTCATTGTTCCTGTCTGTAGCTCAAAAATTAAGCTGGACACTCATATTACCTCTCAGTATCCTCATAACGGATATGGATATTTGTGATAGAGAGCTTCAAGTTGCCAATGACAGTTGCAATGAGGGATCCAAGCCATGATGCATCACTCTGCATGGATAGGTAAATAAATACCCACAAGAATTTATTTTTGTCATTTTTCAGACATGCAATGTCTCCTTGAGTGAGACCAATGGTGACAATATTTTACATGTCAATGATAGGTACTCCACTCCCAACAAATGTTGAGAATTAATTACAAACAGATGAGTAGGTAGGTAGGTAGGTAGGTAGGTTTTACTCCCCCTAATCTTCTGCCACGCTGCCTCCATGTGAAGAGATAGAAGAATTTACCTTTTCAGCGGGCTTCTGTTTGTCCTTGTCCTTGTCCTTGTGAGATAATAGCCTTTCTTCCTCCTCCTGTCAGAAGAAGGAAGAGTAGTTCAATTGACAGCAATTTTTCAACAGAAGGATCACATTTATACATAGCACCAAAATCATGCATGCAAAACACTTGCCTGGACGCACTGAATTTTGCCCTCTTGCACCGAATCAGCACCACTGCCTTGTACATTGGTTGAAGGCTCAGCAAGCACAAAGATCCGGTCAAGCTCCACAACAACTGGTTCTTGCCCTAGCCGGCTCCATGGCACCTGATCATCATGATGAAAAATGGGAACATATGAAGATGATGCTTCAATCCAATCCAATCCAATCCAATTGTGGTTGGTCTCAGAGAGAGGAGCGAAAATCATAGCACAAGTTGGAAGAAGACCTAAACCCTAAATCCTTCCTAACAACAAGCTCCAAAGCTGAGTTCTATCCAAGACCTTGGGCAATAGAGTCTATAAGATTCAAGAATTTCTCTTCCAGACTTTTTGATTCTAACCTTGAGCTTAACAGATCCCAGAAATCCAGCCTTCACTTTGATGGGCAGCTTGAGAGCATTCAGAGCCTCTGGCTTCAGGTGCATATTCGTCAATTCCACATTACCTGCAAAAATGAATGGATTGGGTTGCACTCAAAAAACCCCACAAAACCCAAAACAGTTTGAAAACTTGGATTTGTGTACATGCATTGCTCCTTGATTTGCATCCTCAAAACCCTAAAATCACTCTTAGAGCTAATTCCTCCCCAAATCCATATAAATGAACATGGGTATTGTCCAGGGTTGACACCTTTGGCCAAATTCCCACAACCCCTCTCTCTCTCTCATCTCTCTCTCTGGTCCAGAATTCCGTGGATGCAAGCAGGAAAAAAAAAACTAGGATTCAAGGCTAAATGTACACATACATACCTTGCCAGACGCTAACTTTGAGAGCTTCCTTAGAGAGTCCCTGGACATAATTGCCCAGGTACTTCTCCAGGTAGTAAGCCAATTGCTCTTCCAGCATCTTGCCTCACACCCACACACCCACCCACCACCTGCTACTTCCTCCTTACTCGTCCAATTCCCATTCAGCAAAAAATGATGCACTTGTTCTCGATCCCCGGGTAAGTAAGTGTCCTTACTCTCGCTTGCTCGCTCTTTCTGCTAAAAAGCTGGGAAGTTCGCGCTTCATAAACCGTGTGTGGACAAACTTTTGCTTTCAGCTCCATGAACTCATTCTTCAGCAACGATTGTTCAAAACCTAGAATTTTTGTGCTTCCAATT
>Ga0116230_10000694_pt1 | contig 30157 bp, 18 predicted proteins | sample S1TSphfallax_3_FD_88678 | JGI IMG/M metagenome (GOLD analysis project Ga0116230, IMG submission 88678) | Host-associated microbial communities from peat moss isolated from Minnesota, USA - S1T2_Fd - Sphagnum fallax MG | ecosystem: Host-associated > Plants > Peat moss > Unclassified | place... | reverse complement strand
TCAGATCTGTTGTTTTGTGTTGAAGGAAAATGCTTGTGCTGTCGGTGTGTATATATAACTTGTGAATGAAATGCAAGCACTTTGATGCATCTGTGTGAGAAGACATTGTGGGAAATGTGCATTGTGTCGAGTGATGTGCTACTAGGTCTGTCAGTTTCCAAATTACAAACAGATTAGCAGTAGAGCAAGAAGATGGTTGGAGCCTGAGGAGGAATAGGTGTCCGTCGATGAGAGATTGATCAACAGAGTTAGGTCGACAGGGTCTGTAGTAGGCAGTGTATCAGCTGTAGGATTCATGGACCCTCACTTTTTGGCCACATTATCACTCCACAAAATGATTTTCAATCAAAGAGGCACTAGACCACATGGTGCCCATTAAGTCTATCAATTTCCACTAGCACATTCTGAGAAATGGGATGTAAATTCATGATAAAAGTTCTAATTTATATTAAAATTTCCTCATCATTTTGACCTAAAATTCCCTATTACACATAGTTTCACAAAATATCATGTTAAGGAGTAAAAATCTCTAAACTGATTAGACTTGCCATATGCATTAGGCTAGTAACTTAAAATAATTATCAATGGTATACTTAGTACCGTCCCTTACTAATAATATAAATTTTTAATTTAATTTAATATGATATTAACAAGTTTTTAATGTATAAATAAATTATATAAATTTTCCCATCACTTACAAGTCTTCAGAATCTATTTTATTTTGAAATTAGAATATAAGGATTTAGATATAATATACCATATTAAATTTATTATGAAATTTTACTTCAATGTATAATAATAATAATATCTAATTTATCAAATATGTGAGATAGGTGAATTAAATGTATATTACCAAATTTAATAACATTAACAACATTGGTGCATGGAACCTTGGAAGAAAATATTCAATCTAAAGTGTTTATAATGGCTGGTGCTGGTTAGGTTTGATTACATGGGGCTTGTGAATGGATAGTAGCAGCAGAAGGTGATGAATGATGAAAAGGTTGAAAAGAAGTTATCAAAAGTTTTTTGTGTTCTTGGGGCAACCTAGTGCATTGTGTTGTTGAAGAATATATAAGTTCATGTTATATAAGGAAATGCTTGGGGGGGGGAGGTTATGCTACATTGTTCTAAACAAAGATGAAGTGGTTTTGTTAAATTTGGTTTTAGATTTTTCTATAAAACCCAACTAGTGAATAATCCATTTTTTTGCACTTAGGTTGACAATTGTTGATTTTTTTTGTAGTATGCTGGATTAATTGATAGATGGGGAATGAAGGATTTGGAGTTGGATCTTGTTTATAGATCAATGGTGCATGAGTTGATAGAATAACTTAAAATATTATATAATGTGTATGTTTATTCATAATTGTGATTGTGCTGGTCACATGCATGCATAGAAAATTTTGACATGAGTTTTGAGTGTGGTTTGGAAACACTAACATTCCATCAAATATTCACACATAGTAGCATGTATAAAGACCACTTGGTAATTGTTTAAAAGTTTTTCTTGCAAGTCCTATAATCTACAAGTCTAGTCCTTAGAGCTAATTTTAGACTTAAAAACCAAAATTAGTTGGTCAATCTATAATATAAAACTAGAATTATCATTTTATATGTGTTTAAAAACGAAGTGGGTGTATTATTTCCTATCATTTTACGTGACAATAGTTTTTTGCATCTTACAAATTGTTGAGATTCTCACACTAATATTAGCTTGAAAATGCCACATTGATTCACCCTAAACCATTTCTAATTTTTCATAGGTCTAGTTGCCCCATAAATTCTTAATGAAACATGGTGGCAAGATTGGCATGGAAATGACAATGTGAGGAAGACACAAAGAAGTCAAACACATGAGAATGTGTGTTATTAAATGCAAAATGATCAATGGGTCACCCAAAATAAGCATTGGGAATGGATGGAAAGAGTTCAAGACAACTAATGAATTGAAAGTAGGGGACCATCATTCACTGAAAGTAGTTGTAACAATGAAAATTTGTAATGAATTTTTGCATTTTAAAGGATATCAAGTTGAAGGATAACTTATTTACAACTTTTTTTCAAATCTGATTTAACACCACAATGTGCATGAAAATGGCTAAAGAAAAGTCATTGGTTTTTAATACTTGATTATAGATGAATTTTTAAATTTTTGACCAATATTTGTGAGTTAAAGGGCACCCACCAAAATAACAGGCATTCACACTACAATAGTGGGCATCCACATCAAAACAATATATTAACCATTGACATACTATTAGAATTTAAGTGGGTTTTCAAATCAAAATATTGAATCAAAAAATGAAATATTAACCATGTAAGCTAAACTCCAGTATTTCAAAGAACAATGTGGGAGAGAAGGGATAAAGAGGGATGGCTGCTATCTTGTGTTGAATTTGGAATGTTGGTTCTGTACTTGAGTGACTTTAAGGATAATTCAAAACATAACATGAAAAGACAAAGGCAAGCCCAAAAACAAGGTGATTTAAAAGATATTAAATTTATTGTATAACATGGGGTGCCTACACACATACATGGTGTTTAAATGAAATAACACAAAACCATGAAACTTGGCAAACAATGAAAAAACATTTTGATGGATCCCTTTGATATTATAATTCTTAAAGTTTGACCTTGGGATCACAACATTATTGGGGAGGGGCTTTCCTTTTTTAAAGGGGGAAGCATTTATTTGTTGGACTTTAATTCCATAGGTAACATTTTAGTAGATTTTTTGTCCTTTTTCAACCAAGGAAACAATGAAGTCTAGTTGTCCTAAATGACTTTATCAATTACCACAGGGTGAAACAAGCTAATAGGAGCCAACAACAACCTTTTGAGTCACTATCACTAATCTTGAAAAGATGACGTGGTAGCCCATGATTAGATGAAATGTCCTAAGGTAATGTTAAACAACAGTGTTTAAATAGTGAATTTACACTATTTCACTATGCTAAAAAATTATAATTATAGGTTTTTTAATGTGGTAAAATGTATTATATATTTATTGGACTACTTTCAAATTTTACTACATGCTAAATTAACATATTAAAAAGGGCTTCACATAAATACAACATATACTTTCAACATTAACTTAATGTATGAGACTTATGAACATCAAAACCAAAAACTAGTTACACCAAAATTGGCTCTTATTAGCTTAGTTTTACCCCATAGTCATATATTACAACTTCATTATCTACGTGGAATAAATATGAATAATAGATTACTAAATTATTTATATGATTCATGGATGATTTGTACTTACAAAATTGACATACTTCATTCATTTTTCATCAACCATATTTCACTTATTATGGTTTTTAGGTGTGTGCTAGAGAATAAAACACCGATGTGGATTATCTTGCTATCATTTTTTCAAGTAATAAAATATATAGATATAGTTTATGACTAAATTTTGACTACTTCAAATGACATGGAAATATTATCATGATGTTGTGGCTGTTTTTATATTTAATTAAATAATATCCTATGTCATTAAAAAATGGGTTTCACTATATGTTTTAAATTTAGGAAACAAGTAAAACCAAACTAATGAGAACCAATTTTGGCATAATTAGTCCTTGATTTTGATGTTCATAAGTCTCATACATTAAATTAATGTTGAAAATATATGTTGTATTTATGTGAAACCCTTTTTAATATGTTAATTTAACATCTAGTAAAATTTGAAAATAATCCAATAAATATGGAATACATTACACCAAAATGCATCTTAGTTCACTTTAGGTTTCACTAGATTTTGAGTGAATTTGGACATTTTTACCATGGTGAAAATGGTCAACCTCCTAGTGAATGGGGACCATATGTTACAGACAACGAATTGGTCCACTAGTTTTTAGTGAAATACACATTTATCAAATCATTTCACTTGCTAGTTATTAATTAAGCAACATGGAAATCAATTAAATTTAAATTATTTAATATTTAATATTATTGATAATTTCATGATTTTCAGCCTATAAATTATTGGCCATGTAATCAACCTCAATAGGTACCTACTTTAAGGAAGTACATAGGAAAATATTCGATCAACTTATCACTATTGACCACAAACACACCATTTGTGATCCCTTCACCTATAGGATGGAGGCAAACACCCCTACCATCAAACCGCCACACTTGTTATGATAATGTGTTACATTGCATTATACTTATTAATTATTTCATTTTAAACATTAAACATAAATTTTGATAATTCAAATCATATTGAGATTTTGTCCAAATGAAATCATTAAAGTTTAATTTAAAAGTTTTTTCAATAATGTACATAATTACATTTAGTTCCTTTTTAAAATGTAAAATCATTTGAACAATTTTTTTTGAATTTCACTATTCAATAACATTTCAATGACCATTTTTTTTGAAAAAGAAAATGTTTAATAAATGGATAAATTTTTTGTTAATAGAATGATACTACCTATGTTAGGTTACTTTCAACTATTTTATGCCTACTTTTCATTTTTTAAAGTTATTTCACATTACATAATTTATAATTATTTATGATTATTTTTGGCTATTTTTAAATATTTCACCCTAGGTTACTTTGATTATTTTAAGTTATTTTTGGCTATTTTATGTTTTTTTTACTATTTTAAGTTATTTCACTTTAGGCTTTTAGTTATTTTACTTTAGGTTATTTGCGACTATTATAAATTTTTTGTTTTATTTTAAACTTTTTCATTTTAAGCTATTTTTTACTATGTGAAGTTATTGTTGGTTATTTTTGGCTATTGAAGGTTATTTCACCTTATGCTATTATTGACTATTTTATATTATATTACCATATGTTATTTGTGGCTATTATATTGGTGGCTATTGGTGTTTATTCTCTTAGTGGTTATTTCTATTAATGATTATTGATGGTTATTCTTGGTAGGTTATTTTAAATTATTTTTCATAGGTTATTATTGGCTATTATAAATTATTTTACCTTATGTCATTATATATATATTTGGATTAATTTAAATTGTTATGCCTAAGATAGAATAATTTATAATAACTGATAATAAGATAAGGTATAAGTTAAAATAACTAAGGTAGTCTAAAATAATATAAAGTATATCATAAAGTAGCATAGGGTATTTAAAACAATAACATAAAAATAACCTTATTTACCACAATAAATATAATAGTGAATTATGTCAACCATTACTAAAACATGATGTTTACATAGTGATTTATAGTGAAATAACTATAACAAATGTGAAATCACTAAAGTGCAATGAACTTATTTCATTTTTAAGGTCCCATAATGATTTAGGCTAGTGAACTATACCACAAGAGTGATACCTTTTAGCACATTTAAAAACTCATAACCAATGCTTTTCAGCATAATGAAATAATGTGAAAACATTGTTTAAACACCATTGTTTAACATTACCTCAAGACATTCCATCCAATCCTATGCTACCACATCATTTTTCCAAGACTAGTCATAGTGGTTAAGGAGGTTGCCATAGGTTCCTATTAGCCCATTTTTACCCATACTTATATAATGAATTATATATGACTTAGAAATAGTTATTGCTACATGAATAACATGGCACCTTGTATACTTATATAATTATTAACTTTAGAGGAATTTGTGGTGCCCTAGATGATCATACAATTATTTTACGATGATTCAAAAATGAATATTAATAAATTTTTAATATGAATACAAATGAACATAATAATTTACAGCATGTAAGGAATTTATTTTAATTAATATTATACATAATATAAAATTTACTTTTAGGATCTTCAATTATATACTTGATGGATAATCCATTTTAAATATTTAATGTGACTAAATTAAATATTTATACATTGAAATAAATTTTAATGGTAAAAGACTATGGTATATTATACATAGTTTTTTTATAATTATTATATCTTGAAAAAAAAATATTTAAAAAAAAATGTAAGACATTGTGGGAAATATATATTTTATTTGTGTATTAAAATTTTATCATAAATTATAAATGAAAATTTATATAAATGTGTATAAAATAAATTATTTTATTTTACATGTGTTGAAGTATATTATTACACAATTATATTAGATAATTTATGTGTAAAAATGAGTAAAAAATATAATTTCAGAAAATTAGTTATTATTTTAATATTAATTTACATTATTCAAATTAAACTAAATTATTTAAATTAAAGCATACCTCATATTTAATACATTGACTAATATAATATATATATATATGATTTTTGATCTATTAATAAATATTTTATGTGGATAAATTACATGGATTCATACATGTAAATTAAAAGTTAATAATTAGTAAAATTATGATATATTGGAAGAAAAATTGTAATTATATGAATTTTTAAACCAAATGAAGGTTTAAAATATGAATATTTTATTTTATTTAATCACAAATTAGAAGGAATAATTATATTCATTAAAAGCTCAATTTGGTCATAGGAAATAATCTAAAAAAAACCTTTATTGGGCTTTTAATCCTTGCCATGAGAATAATCACATGGTTTAAAAAATAGTCAAACTTTTGGATAATATTTTTCATAACTATTACATGCACCATGTATTTGACCCTTAATAATGGAATATTTTTATAATATTATTAGCCAAAGGATCAAATATGAAAATATTCCATACCAAGGATTTGAACAAATGTTAATTATAATTATAATCATTTTGCTAAATTCCATAAAATTTACATTGTTTTGAAATTGAAGGGGGTGAGGAGTGTGGATGAAGGGGTAATATTATGGGCACCAATTTTCAAGCCAATTTTTAATCCTTTTTCATTTAGTTTATTTGAATCTTCTATCCAAATGAAATGTATTTTAAAAACTTAAAAACATTATAACTCCAATTAATCACTTAATATCTTTTGGATAAAACCAATGCATATTCACCAATGCATGTTGAAAAAATCCATGAAAACAATGTAGGTTTATTTTTATTGATTCTACTCTTTACTTGTGGTTGGATAGGATGAAAATGTAATAAAACACAAGTAAAGATAGATTAATTGTACATGTTTGTTTTCTCAAGCAGTAAAAATTCCTTTTTCCACCTTTTCACTACCATCTTTAAATCATTCTTCCCAAACCTTAAAACAAATTTATTTTTAAATTTGAAATATTATAGCTTAGTCATTTAAATAATTCATAGGTGAATGTATGGTATGGTGGCTCACTTATGGGGTCACATTCATATTTTTGCAAGGTACCTTTTGTTTATATGGATGTGGTGATAATTGTATGTTTCAATTTGTTCATTAATTTCTGATTCTAAATTCCTAACTTGATTATGAAACTAAAAGTATAATAATGTTTTTGAAAATATTACCCAATTATTAGTAATGGACTTTTGAAAGGGCAATGTATGGATTGATTTCCTAACTACAATGGTATAACATCAATGTATTCATAGTAAATTTTAATTTAATTGATTTTTAGTGATTGAATATATGCTAAAGAATGGAATAAATAACATATGTATGGGACCATCTTCTTGAAAAACATAGCAAAAATGTTTCTATGGAATTTAAATGGTTAAAATTTGGCCTTGTTTTTAGAAGTCTTTATGAGTTACAAATTATTTTTTCTTTCAATTTTTTTGTTCAAAAAATGTTTGATTATGAAATATTTAAAGTGAACATTATGCATATGAACTTTATAAAACATTTTTCCAAGTATTACGATTTTAAAAAAATTGCATCCATCAAGACAGCTAATGTCATCATCATTTTATTTAAATTTAAAAATAGAATATGAATGTTCACAAATGTATGAACATCAACTTATAAATGATCATAATCATAAGTTATGATAAACAAGTAACCATGTTCTTTAGCAAAGGTTTTTAGACTCTTATGGAATGGAGCATTTGCCGAAAATGAACCACCATACCATGCATTCACCTTCACCTTGATGTTGTGTTGGTAAATGAGTTTTTTGGATATTTAATTCCACTTAAATGGTATTTATATTATCAAAATTATGGCATATTATATTAATTTCATGTAATTTCAATCAATGTCAATACAAATTCAATTATTAAAGCACATATTATTTAGTATTAAACACTTCACTTAAAATTAAGTTAATGTTATCTACACATACAATTGAAATGTTACAATGGATTGTATACCCTAAACTTTACACCTTAAACCTCAAATGAAATAATACAACTGCCTTATCCCATACAGTGTTAAAAGATACCTTAATTTACCTTTGAAACATTCTATCTTTAAACCCTAAATGATACACCATAAATCCAGTGCCCTACACTGTAAACCCTAAATGTTATAACATGCATCTTAAGCATTACACCCTACACCCTAAACAATAAATCTTTAAACAAAAACACCAAAAGTTAGTGCACCATCAATATTAATATCTTGTAAAGATTCAACAATGAACCAAAACAAAAAATTGAGAACCAACATTGCCACGAGGCATAACTTACATCCAATGTAGTACCAAAACCTCAATACCATCTTGTCCATCATTAATCGCAAAGTGAAGACTTCACTTTCAACATTCGTCATTACAAATCATTAAAGGCAAGAAATTTGTTAAACATAAGTCTCATTAGCCATTCTTGCGATGGGGATATTTAGGTAGCTGACAACTTTAGGTCAAAATGTGAGTCTTAGTTTTTTCTTAAATGAAAATAGAGTGCCATCAAGCTTTCCTTCAAGAATTTTTTTTAGTATAGGAATGAAGAGAAGTTAGGTTTGGGGGAAAATTTGGAACACCAAGGATTTAGAACTTTGGAAGTGATCAAGGGTAGGAAAACTGAAAAGACAACGAAATCAAACTTTCTTTCAATATGTGTTTTCTATCTAAAAATGAAGTGAAGTTAAGGTTTGGGGGAAAATTCGAAACGCCAACGATCTAGAATTTTGAAGGGGATCAAAGGCAAGGGAATTGAGAAGACAAAGCAGCATTGAGCTTTCCATCAAAAAGTTTTTTTAGTCTAAGAGTGAAGTGAAGTTAGGGTTTGGGGGAAAAATTTAAAACGCCAAGGATCTGGAGCTTTGGAGGGGATAAAGAGGAGGAGAACTGAAAAGACAAAGTGTAATTGAGCTTTTTTTCAAGAAGTTTTTTGGTCTACGCATTTAGTTAGCTGTTCATCCTTTATTCAAAACCAATGCCATACTCATTGTAGGGCTTCGAAAAAAGGAGCTTAAGGGTCAAATTCTATAATTCAAATAACTTCGTCAAATACCTTATGGGTACAACCCTCTCACCATTCCTACTCGTTGCTTTTGCACTTTCTCAAATCTTCACCTCAATTTTTTTTTTGATAGTTGAACACATTCCATAGTATAAAATAATTTATAACGACATGTTCAATTACTGTGTATTTGAAAAGCAATCTTAAATTCAATATTTTTCTTCATGAAAATATATTCTCGACTATTGCAACCCACAAAGATCATGTTTATTTTCATCTTGTGATTCCCATTTCATACAATGTCATTTAATGTTCCCCAAAACAATTATTCCAACAAAGAATCCATTTATCGTCCCTTTCTTTGGGTTAATAGGGAGGATTCTAAAACATGGGTTTGCATGTTCAAAAACATATTGAATTGACAAGGTTTGAAAACGTCTTTCATCTGAGGAATATTGCTTGTATTTGATCCCACCTTTCAAAAAAGGACAAAGCCATCACAAAAAAAGGTGAGTACTACACAATTCTCTATTAACATCATAATGATTATAGACATTCACCACTTTTATCATCTCAAATCCTTCTTATTTTGGAGCTTTCACATTCACACATTTTAGTCAAATTATTTTGCATGATTTTGATGCATCCTTAGCTTGCCTTCAAGAAGCTTGCTATTTTTTCATCATAATTTAAACATTAGTTTAATTATAAACCACTAGAAACCAGGAAACAAAAATAATTAAAGATCTTTTGAGATTTACATGGTTCTTATCCTTTGGAAGGTATTTTTTCAATTCGAAATCAAACGCAAGAAAAAAAATCCTTAATGACAAGGATAACTATTGACATTAGCTTGTTCCAACCTAGTTTATACCAATAACATAGTCATAGTAAAATTGTAGCTGCAATATTGTACAAAGTCGTTCAACCAAATCTTTGTAGGATGCCCGGCAGCTTTCAAATGGTTCTATTACATTAGTTAGTAGGATGAGGAAATACCAATTGTTAAATGGTCCCATGGAAAAGTAGAAGACCCTTGGTGGTTGCTAAACATTTTCTAATAACCAATTGAAGGAAATCGTAAAAAATGCCTAGCAGCCATTAGGCATTTTCAAGATCAAGGATTAGTGCAAATAAAAAAAAAACCCTTGCAAGTCACACAATATTTTCTTGATAACTAAATAGTGAAAATAAAAAAAAATGCTTAGCGGTTGTTAGGCATTTTTTGGATTAGAAATCGCAAATTTTTTTTGATGACCACCAGGTGTTTTTTCAATCAAAAAATGTAAAAAATGCTTGGTGGCCATTAGGCGTTTTCTGGATCAACAACCTAGTTGGTTTCATGGTGTGAATGTTTCATAAAATGAAAACCACCGGTTATGTAACTATAGAACTAGTTTGGTAACTAGCAAAGAAATAATGTTGTATTTAAGATTTACCCAACACTAGAAAAAACCCATGTTAAGTGGTTCCCAAGTTTTAAAAGGAACCTCTAGTTGGAAAGTTTTTAATACTTTGAAGGGATTAAATCAAATTGGGCTTTAGTTCTTTTTAATAAATATGAAATTTAGTTCCAAGTCCAATTTTTTAATTAATGGGTAGTTTTCATTCTAATTTAATAACCACTTTCAAACTTGGGATAGTGCCATAACCATTGATTTTGATTAACCTCCAATTTAACAATATCCATTTATCAAAATGGACAATGACATAAAACTAGAATCTTGAACTTTTATTTCAAGGAAAAGTATTATTACAAATTTATTAAATTGTCAAATGAACTAAAACTGGCGTTTGAATATAATCTTACAAAACAAAACCTTGTATCCGGTTTTAGTTTTCATAGTAATTTGGAGCTTGGTATTAGAACTAGCCTTCAAGTTCTATTTGAAATGTTTTCTGGATTGCTAAGCGTTTGCTCTATACCCAATTGAGGATAAGGACAAGAAACACCTTGAAGTCACTAGGCAATTTCTACAATTCCTTTTAATTCAAAATCTAAAAATTCCTTGTGACCACCATACGTTCTTTGTGACTTTATGAAAATGGCTATCCAAAAAATGCTTGGCATTTTCTTGATGGCCCCTATGTAGTGATTTTTAAAATGTTTTCTAGGTTGAAGTAATTGTGTCAAATCTAGTGTAACTAAATATAATATTCTTGATTTTTTTTTGTAATTGGTTGAGGCTTTGAGCAATGAAGACTCTTTTGCCTAACTCTAGTTACATGATATTGTGCATCTTGGTGAGAAATGATTATTTTTGGCTTGCAAGGGATGTTTCCATGCTAGAAGAACTTGTATTTCTATCGAAGGAAGGCATTCAAAAGGAGGGTTTTGACAATTTGAGGAGAAGAAGAATGTCTTTTAAAGATCAGGCTCTCTTTTCATCCTTACAATCTGAGGGATTTAACATTAATGAGGAAATTAACAAGGTGATGGATGGCACTCTTGAAGATGAGTTCGATGGATAGGTGTAATATTTCTAATGATGCCACCAATGATGACATTTTGAGAATAACTTTTTCTGATTTTATGAGTGAAGGCACAAATGAGGAAGGAAGTGGTGAAGAAGAGCAGGAATGAGGTGATATTGAAAATGAAGGAAGGAATTCCCACATCCCACCAAAAGGTAGGTTTGTTTGGCAAGGTGTGGGTGTGAGCTTGTGGATGATGTTGGGTTGTTCGTTGCAAGTGGCTATGTAATAGCTTGTGACCCAAGGAATTTTTTTTTCATAATAAGCTTGGTGAGGATCATGTCGGAGTGAATATTTTGTATTATTGAAATAGTATTTCAATGGTTATGACAATTTGGAAGTGGTTGTTGGTGTAAACCATCGTGGATGGGTACTCTTTGAAACAACTTTTTGTATCTTATGATGAAAGTAGCATTCCAACTATTGATGACGACGAAGAAATTGGTGTAAGGAAGAAGCAATATACTTTTTGGAAGAGGAAGTGAAGCGTTAGAAAAATTTGGATGCTCAATGTTAAGGATTGAAAATCTACTTCCCAAAGAGTTTGTTTGGAATGTGAATTCATGTTGCACACGAAATTATTGTCAACATTTTCCTCGTGACCTTGTTTAAAGGATAGTCCAAAAACCTTGGTAAGGCATACTAATATGCTTACTTTAAATTTTTTTGTGGATTCCTTTGGTTGGCTTATGATGCAGTACAAAGTCACACCAACTGATATCATTTATAATCCCATTGAGACACCTTTAATCCAATTATGGAAAGTTAATGCTAATGGATCTCCAAAGCTACCTACTAGGGTTCCCAATCTTATTCCATATTGCCCAATTTGGGACCATGATGAGGTGAGGTTGATGGAGAGGGAAAAGTTTATCAATGTTAGACTATCCAAATATGTGGAGTTCTAGAAACAAGGCATGGAACAAAGCACAACTTATGCGATGAACATGAGTCCATATGTGAATTACTGGAAGGATATTTTATTGCATTTATCAAAACCTTTGCCTCAAGGATCCACTCTTTTGGAAGTCTTTTGGCCTTGTAGTAATTGGAAGTTGAATTATGTAAGAGCTGAGTTGTTGTCCATAACACTAGTTATTGATTCAAAAGATTTGATCACTCATCTTTATTGTGGGCCTAAGAACTTGAAGTTGGCTCTCACATACACCTTGTTTAAAGATCTCAACAATGGAAATTTTGTTCTCGTGAGGCCTCATGATCTTTTCCTTGTCCTTGTTTGGTTGGCAAGAATACAAAGTGATGTTGTCAAGGATGATCAAAATGAATTCTTCAAAATGGTGAGGGTGCAATGGTGGGTGCTAGTGAAGAAAGGGTCAAATTCAGATGAATGACGTTTATACGAAAATTGTTGGAATGACAAGTGGAAATGTAATTTGGCAAATCCAAAATATTGGTTCAAGATTGTAGCTATTATTTTCTCTTTTCCTTCACAGAAAAATACAACAAACAATAATCAAATTACTTTTCTTGATAGTTGTTCTTCTTGAGCAAAAGTGAATCTTGAAGCTACAAATGCATATAATAATTTGTAAAGTATGTTTGACGCACTCCCAAGTCCCGGGTTGAACCCACTTGAGGGTTCAACTATGTAGAGTTGCGGAAAGTTGGGACTCGGAAGGCGCTCCCGATTTCCAGCACTATAGAGGGGTAGAGGGGCGTGCTAGAAGTCCCGGGATTAGACTAGGAAGAGGGACTAGAAGATCAAGCTTGAATCTGCATCCAAAACCAACCATAAAAGGGTTAGTTCACATTCGAGAACACCCTCGGGTGTTGGGACAAGCCACGGGCACTTTGACACACTAGACTCACCATGGCCCGGATTCGGGGGAAGCCACCACCTTCCCCCATATAGTATTCTCAGCGCCACTCCACGAGGACTACATCCAAATGGCACATTTTCCCGGGACTCCCAAGTTGGAGTCCCGAAATTGTCCCGGTTGGAGTCTCGGGACTTTGGAAGCTCATAACTCCCGACTGTGGAGTCTGATCGCGACGAGGTCTGAACCAAAGTTGTAGTCCTTGTCGAGATCTTTCCAACGCCATGTCGCACTCTCAATTCGGAGGTCGGGAAGAGGTCGATTCCCGACTTTTAGTGGTCAGGAGTCAAATTGTCAATTTGACTCCAGACCCTTCTTTTGCCCATAACTTGGGCTGCAGATGTCCAAATGACCAATGCGAGGGCATTTTAGACATCTACACTTCAAGACCTTTTCAATGACATCAAGAACACCCCAATGCAAGGTTTTTTGCCCTCTGCTGTCGAACTTTAAACATTCGGGAGTCCCGGAGGACTCTAAATCTCCAACTTTGGGAGTGGGAGTTCCATCCTCCCACTTCATCCAAAGTGGGGTTGTGACAATGTTGGTGACCTTGATAAAATATTTTATTCTTTCATTTAAATCATGATTGCACACTTGTTCTTATGTTAATTTTATTATTATTATTTGTTATTTAATGAATTTAATTATAAGATATCAAATTATTCACAATTCTTTTTGAGTAACAATCTATTGATTTTTATTCATTGCTAGCATTGGTGTCTTTTAATGTGGATTTTTTTAAATAATTGTGTTTGTAGGTGAGGTTGAAATTGGACCTCTAATTTTTTGCTTTTCAAACCAATAATCTATTTTGTTGCACCTAGTGCCACAAAGACAAATGGTATATAAAATTTTAATCTAGTAAAAAATGTTTCACTATGAACACAATTGTTGGATTTGTAGACATGCATGGTAGATAAGCATGAATTCATGGATTGGCATAGTTGCCTTTTGTGAAGGATTCTTGCACACCCTTCAATTCGAAGACATGCGAGTATTCACAACCTTCATTTGGGATGGAACTATTACATAGTTGTGTTTTAACGAATAAAAATGTGGTTCAATGGAGTGTAACTAATCATACAAAGGAACCCATTTTGTTGTGTCCCTTTAGTAAGTATCAAAACATGTTTGGAAGAATCAACACTTACCATGACAAGTGTGAAGAAGTAGTGTTGGTGTCATTGGCATTCATGTTTTGGTAGTTTGACCCCCCTTCATTCACTTTATCATAATGTCTTTAGATAAACTTCAATTTTAACATGCATAACATTGTTGGAAAGCTAATTTTAGAGGTAACATTGGCATAATATTTCATAAGCTTTTATTCTTGTAGTTTGGAGATATGCCCCAAAACATGAGAGCTATTTTTGATAATGTTGGGAAAAAAATAACCTTAGAACCCCTGCTATTTCTTATAAGTGCAACTTTTTTATAGAAGTTTGGATGATATTGAAACTTGGAGATAACATTTTCCAACTTGTATTTTAAAATTGATTGAAGTTTAACACAAATCCAATGGTGGATTTTGGAGGAACAAATATTTTAGTAAAAAGTCCAAAGACTTGTCCATTGATAATATTCCATAAAATTCTAATTCCTACTTTCTACACCTAATCTTTTTCCATGTTCCTTTTGCTTCCACACATCATTGTGCTCATGAGTAACACACATTCACACAAATTCAATTAGCTTCTTTCTCTCACACACTCTTCCTATAACACATAGAACACTTCACACATAAAAGAAACAAGAGACTTTCAAGATTCAAGGAGCCTCTCACTTGACCCCTTCTTCAATTGATTTCCTTTGGCCAATGAGAACTTGTGAAAATATTTCCTTCCGATCAAAGGCTTCTTTTCCCTTCATGAACTAATGGGATTTGATGATGATTTCACCTTCCAATGTTGTTTAGGATGAGAATCCTTGTATTAAAGAGATTTTCATTCACCAATCAAGTTAAAACAATAATCTTCATGATGAATGAATTTGGAGGATTCATCCTTCCCTTATCTTGGATATTTTGATGGGATGCTTTAAATTAATCATTGTCAAGCCCATATGTTTGACCTATCATTTTGATTTTTCTTCTTAATTCTTTTAAAATAACTAACATTTATGATAGTTATTGGTACTAAGAAGTAACATCCTTTGGTTCTTTTTTGACCAAATCAATTCAAAAATATTAATAAACTTCCTTTTAGCCTATGTATTAATTATGTTTTTAGTACATATTATTCACTCATTACCATTTAATAATTATTTGCATACTACACAATAAATTGTACCATTTACTTGTGAATAAGTATTTTGCTATAAGAATTTTTATGTATTACGTGGATTGACTATCAAGGCTCGGGCTTAATGAATTCATCGGAACTAATGTGTCGAGATTTTTTCATAGTTCTATCGTTGTAACCGACATTGCCACAACTATGCCTACCTTAAATTACTAGATTAAAACATGTTTTAAATGCATTAATGTAGTAATGTTTTAATGCAAATTTCATTATACAAATAAGGCTATTCAACTTCTAATATTTCAATAATTATCCCCAATTTATTTAATAAGTTTGAAGTTGCCGAAAATGTTCAATTTAATTATAATTTCCTAAGTGTCACTAATACCTATTTTCAAAGTTTACTTACTAGATAAAAGATCAACTATGAGGCCTAAGGGAAAAGATATTGTTGAACTAAGGTTCACACCCTTTTTTGGAATTCAATGGATTGAGTTTTTCTTTGTGATTATTAGCTATATTATCAATACATTTTTATTACTTTTATTTGATGTATCATCTAGTAATGGAATAATATATTGTTGTGTTTTTGTATTTGACGAGGTGTATTTGTTCATCATAAATAATTTTGTCTACAATTTTCTTCATAGTCATGATCAATGATCTTTGTTGTTGCACCTAAACCCTAATCCTTAGTGGCCACTAAATGTCTATTTTTTTTTTCTTTCATGACATAGAGCTACCAAATATAATAAATCATTTTATTATAGTATGAGTAACAACTTTGGATCCATAGACATTATTGCAATTGATGAATTGGCACATGTGCCTAGTTTTTAAAATTTAGTGAATATATTTTTTGTTTTTCTTGAATAGGAGCACAATTTGATTTCCAACCTTGATAATGAATAACCTATAATTTTCATTTGGGGCATTAGGAAAAATACTTTTTTCATCATATGAATATATTCATTTTGAAACTAACACATTATATTTGTTATTCGCTTTGTGTCCTTTAATGTATTAAAAGCAATGATTTAAAATGTTGAAATTTTTTTTTGGTATGAATTCTTTTGAGATTCAATGTATACATGGATGCAATATTGTTGTTTTTACTTGAATGTAAGGTTACATTTTAAAAATTTGGTGGCCATTAGGTGGACTTCATACCATCCACCTAGTTGGGTAAAGTCTTAAGTTAATTAAATATGTGTTCATTTGAAAAGTTTTATGTCACAATTTGGTCTTGTATGAAATTTGAGGATGTGTTAAAGGTTTTTCCGATGCTCATGCTTGAAAATTTCGTGGATTAGTTCATTTTCATTTGGGGACATGAATAATGTTCGAAGATGACTAGTCTAATTTCACCCAAGTCCATTATTATTCAAGGGTTTGAACGTGTTTATTATGGTTGTTGTGGACTACCTTATGGGAAGGAAGATCAAACATTACTCATTGATGATGAACTTAAAAAGGGGTTTCGGAATTCCAAATGAAGTGGTTTTGTTTTTGAATCATTCAAGGGACAAATGTTGTCAAAAAAAAGGTGCAATGGTTGGACCTTGCATCTTGTTTGTAGCCACCTTTGCTTGGATTGTCATTGGCCAAAATGGTTCAAGTTCATTATGAATTTATAGTTTGAAAATATTTTAAGCTTTGATTAAGTTCATTGTCAAAAAATTACTATTGGTTCTTCTAGTGTATGGGTATTGATAATGGCGATGTTTACAATATCTTGCCCTCTTTAGGTATTAAATGTTCTGAAACGTTTTATTTCATTATTTCATTTTATTCCCATTTTGTAAATCATTTTTTATGGCATAATTTTTATACATGGTTATATTTTTTCATATGCCCTTGTTTTGTAGTATTAACTTTTGTTTGTAGTTGAAATTGAATTGTTGTTCATAGATTATGCGATGTTTTTTGCAACTTTGAAGGGGAGAAAAAGATGTGGGCCATTCAATTTTTTATTCCAAGATAATGCCAATGTTGCATATTTGAGCATGGACAATCATAAGACTAGGAGGATTTGACATTATTTTTGGGTGAAAATCCTTTAAGGTGTACCATAGAAGACGAAAATGGCCTAATCCTTATTGTAGTTCTTTTTTACCCTATATTTTGATCCCCATAAAAAATAATGAATCAAAAGTTATAAAAAATTTCAAAAGGATTAAATTTTAAACCATTATAATTCTAGATTCCATCATAATCATCCATAAATGTGTCTTTACATAATAAAAGAGGACTAGGTAAAAAAGACAGAAAAGGATGATGTTGTGACAAGATTTTGGTACACCTTAAAGAATTTGGATCCTTTTCATATTTTATAAAAACTCTCTTTTAGTGTTTTTTTTGAAAAATAATTTTTTAATAATAGAATTTTCATTCCATGATTCTTGGAAAAATCAGTTCAATTGTTTTAAAAACCTAGAGACCACTATGTTCAATTTATTTCAAATTATGCTTCAAATTTAGACTCTCCTTTATTAAGGTTTATAGAAAAAAAAAAAAATTCATAGTGGATTTTTTGTTTCAAGCCCATTGAAGAAATTATGTGAAGTGTTTTAACAACTTGGTGGCTACCAAGTCCAATTTGTATCTAATTTTTAAAATAAAGTTGGTTTAGTTGTTGTGTATTAATCTATATAAATTTCCAAAATTTGCAACTTTTTTCCTTTTTAAATAGACTCGTTATGTAATTTAAATTTTCTTTGTGTTGTAGTTTTTTTCCCTCTTGTTATAGGCTTGGTGGCCATCACACTTCAAAATTCAATTTGGATTCAATCCAATCATTATGTTTGATCTTTGTAAATTTTATTTCATTAAATTGACATCCTCCAAATTCTTTTTTTTCTTTTTGTTAAAAAACCTCCCATGGTGTCCACAAGGTTTAATTTGTATAACTTGGGATATTAATTGTAAATTTCTCTTCAAGAACTTAAAAGTTTCCTTGTTATTAACAACCAAGTCCTAGTGGCCACCAAGTCATTTATAAATTGAAAAATTCAAAAAAAATAACATTGTAAATTTTGTTTTTTCATTTTCAGACTTTTGTAAAATTCTAAATTAATTAAATATGTGTTACAAGGTTATTATTCTATTTAATATGACAACTTTTTCAAATCAAACAATTGAAATTCAATGTATTTTTAATTAAATATGACAATGTGAAACCTTTCAAAAGTAATTTTTTTTCTTCTTATGATAGGTTAGAAGTTTTTAAAAACAATTTAATCCTATATTTATGCAATTTGTGTTTGTAATATGATAAAACTTGAAAAGTAAACAATAATTAAATGCACCATACATGCATGAATTTTATAATTGTTCCCATGTGTGTGTGGAAGAGTTAATTTGTGCAATTTGAAAATTATTGCACTAAGTTGTGAAAAGTAAATTGAAACTACATTTAAAAAAAGAAGTTGATATAACATTTTAAAATTCTAGCTTATTTTCCTTATCACAATTGAGACACTTATGTAGTTCATAAGGTCAATTTCATAAATTGACACCTTTGTTCTAATCTACTTGCCGCGCAAATGCATTTCTGAAAATCTTTGAAGATGATGTTTTTGGCCTAGTACATTGTTTTGTTTGAACTCAACCTATGACATTGTATGTTGGTGAATAATTTGTGCAATGTCAATTATCCAAGTTATTTTGAAATCTAGATGTCAAATTTATGTTGATTTTATTGGCAAATTGTCAATATAACACTTGAAAGCTTAAAGTTCTTGTGCCTAAGACCATTGCAAATGTGTCCTGAAGTGTTTGTCTTTTGGTGCAAAATTTCATTAAATCCTGAATTCAAACAATAATTTGTGAGTACCAAGAGCAATCCTATCTCTTAGCCTGAATCAGTGCATACATTATCGAAAGGAGGTCCCTAACCCTTAGGTAAGCACCCGATTATCACAAATCAAGTTGGATTAAAAAAGGGAAAACTCAGATTGATGGCACCAAGGCCTTACTCAAGATGCGTCTAGTTGCTGGAGATCTTTTGCTGCAAGCAGCCTTCGTGTTTGACACTGTTCTATATGCACTTTACCCCATCTACTCCCCATTCAGTCTGGAACACCTTTCAATTCTCGCTCCTATATCTGTACCTCTTTTTGTTTCTTGTTGTTCAAACAGGATCCCAGCTTCCATCCAGAGTTATCGAAATTCGACAAGAGTCTGATCGTTTCCGAATTATGATACAGAACTTTCCCCTAGTCTAAGGATCTTGCTCGGGTCAATTCTTTGGTCATCACATGGATCAGTTCTTATCGATCCAAACTTTTATCTTAATTTATTGCTATTTGAAAAGGGAGCTGGAATTACTTTTGTTATCTCAAGTTACCTTGAGTGCATAATAGCTACAGAAACCTTACTTTCGACTCACAATCGATTTATGGGACTAGGAGACTTCATGAGAGCGAAGTTCACAATGGGACTAAATTCCTGCAATCAATCATCCATGCTGGTCGCACAGAAAGCCCAGAAGTAATACTTGCAGATATTGAAACTCACTATATTAGAAAATTCTGATGGGATTCTAATTTTATATCCAATTACGCTCATATAAAAACTCCGAACTTCAACAGATGACATATCTTGACAGTAAACCTACAAGCTGGTAGCAATATACATTCTCTTGGAAACTCTGAGTCCAAAGTTGGGAAACTTCAGATGCAATCATTTTAGCTGTATCCTATTCTGATCATCTGCTATATGTACTATAGCAGTCTTCCACTAGATATCATTGTCAACCTACCAACAAGCCATACCCAACTGTCTCTCTATCTATCTAATTGAAGTTAAACCTTTTTCACAATCTCATCCTCCCCTCCTGAAGGCATCACTGTGTGGGGCCGTATTCTCTGGTACGTGGTATGTAAATAGGGCTCATGTGATATTGGTGCTAGCTGGATATATTAAAGTGGATACGACTGAGATAGGACTTGTAGCGAACATGGGGATTCGGGAGTTGAGGGACTGTGTAGCGGCACAGGAGTACTGTATTCTGATCAACAACGTGTACTACCAGTATGATGGCGATAAAGGTCGGGGGGTCCCCAAACTATTCTTAGCCTTTGACATAGGGTAATACCCCAATTCATGATCAGGGTACAAGTTTATTTATATAAATAAGTGAGCTTTATACTAAGAAAACTGGAGTTTTTTCCGGGACCCTCTCGTTCTTAAAAATGTGCATACATTGTCCCTTGCAGACCAAACCAAATATGTGTAACCTCGTTATATATAGGATTAGAGATCCTGAGTCCTGACATGTTTTCAAGGAGTATCGGGGACAATGCTTGTGGCTGCAGCAATAGTCCAGTTTTTCATATCAACCCGTGTTATATTTATAGGGAAGTAATCGGTGTTGCTGCACAACAGCCAGTAAACTTATACTGCAAAAGGGACTTAGAGCTTATATTTGATATCTGAGTTACCGGAAATTTGAGGAAATGAGCTATTGCAAAAAGATGATGGAGCTACCGTCAACTCCTGGTCTAAGCTGCTTATTGATCAACTAGGACGTGTGATGCAGTAATCCAGGTTCGTACTAATTGCGTAGGAGGTGTACACATCTGCATCCGATCTTTAGTTTACTTTTCAATAATAACATCTGAAGGATGGGTAATCCTCGTTGTAGTAGGATGTCTGTTCATGTGCAGGTAGAGTATAGTCTAAGGACTGCGCCGTATGGGGTACGGGGAAGAAAGTTTGACTCTGAGGAATTACGCGGGTCATGAAACGATCAACTCGGCCGTAAGGTCTCGAGTCTTGATGATTCGAATAACTTCTGCCTGATGCAACTGAGGCAGAAGAATGGAATCTGCGAGCAGAATCATTGTAGTATGGATCGAAGAAAGTTCGGGTTGACAATGGTAAGGACGTGTACTCATTTCTGTGTCTAGTGTTATATGACCTGGAGTTTGAACCATAATATAGGGTGTCATCAATCCGAGTATTCTCGGCCCAGAACTTGGAGTTTTTCTTGATGCGCTTCACCTTCTTGAGCAGATGCAGAGGATCGACGTAATTATAATTTCCTGTGACTGTCACTTTTTGGCAGTGCTGATCGCAGACTACGCTATAGACACCTTCCACATCGAGAAGCTCTTCTCTCACTTTCTCTTCGCATTTGGCGCAACACATTGGCACTTTCAAGTCAATGTCCTGCACACACGACGTAATTGTCAAATAGATACTTCAGTGATCAGAAATAGTCTGGTTAGAAGATCTATCAACTACTCAAATCTCGCTGGCGCTAGTTTTCAGTTCTCGACGTAACTTTGAGATACCTGTAAATAGCGACCATGTCGAGAGAAAGGGGAAACTTCGCGATTGTCTCGGTAAGAGCCGTTTCTGTCGACAATCCAAGCAGGCTCCTCTCCTTGCCGGTAGAAGAGCTGCAGGGTTCAAGGATGCTACAAATCATCAGACTCACACAAAGTCGTGGTCCCAAGACTAACCTTTAACAGCAACGACAGAGGCATTGAAGATCGGGTGAAGATACAGCCACAGCAAGAAACAATCTATGTATAGCCTGGAACAAGTTTTTTATTAGAGAATTCGCAGGATTCCCTCAGAAGACTAGTCAAGATGTCGAAAACCCACCTCGTTCATTCCTATTGACATATTCTTGGATTTGTATGTCGACGAGATTCTTTAGAGAAGCCTTCTTGCACAACAGATTGCTCGAACCAAGGATAAGAAAAGATCGGTATCTTGAGCAAGCGGGGAAATAATATTGAGGCGGTTTAGTGTCACTCGAGACCGGATCGAACTGGATCGAACCGCGGAGGCTGAACTGCGCCGAAGACCTTCAGCATGAAAACAACAGAAATCTAGACCCGACACTCGATCAATTCAATTGTGCGCGGGGCGATCATTTGCTCACGATTTGATTGATCATTTAGTCTCGAAGGCGGCTACAACTAGTGAGATCGGGGAAGGTAAGAGACGCGTGGGACCGCTCGAAATGCACTAAGCTCGCTGCTCGACCGAACGGCGCACTGCAGATGTGAGAGGTGCAGGAAAGGAGACATCATCGTTTACTTATATAAGCTTTCCTAACGCGCCGCCTTAGCGCATTGTGCTGGAAAAAGTATTTTTAAGATTAAGAATGATCGAGTACTGATTAGGAGATGTCTTCGTTCATGCGTCAGTGAGGCAAGATTGTTGAGAGGGCGTAACTGAGTCGAAGAGCGGTGGGCACCAGGAATTACGCTAGGAAGCTACCGCGGGATGTAGCTGTTCTTGGTAGCTGTGATTTGAACGGTGAAAGACATGTGTTGTAATTGTATGAGTAAGGTCTTGAAATCGGGTGGCGCTAGGATCCATGTCCTCTTGGATCCAGTCTGTACAATTCTTCAAGACCGACTTGTAAAGTGCTGCACGGGAAATCCTACGCGCAATCGAGACGTAATTCCATGTGTGCGGAATGCAACCCAAATGCACCCACCAGCTGGTGTCTCCCAAGTGTCTGCCTGGGCACCCCAAGAACAGAGCGGATCAGCAGCTGGGTTACTGGAACACCTAAGTAGCGCGCATGAAAGCTGTGTCCTGCAGGGCTTCAGAGCTAGGGACGGCACCGCTTTCATAAATATACTGCTACTAGTCCAAATTAGTATACTCTGAGAGATCGTTGACCATATAACACTTTCCACTTTTCGCAATTAAGGTAGTACGTACAAGAGGAGACACACGGCGCATACTCAGGCAATGATGTGCTGTCATCTAATCAGCTCAACATAGGCCAGCTTGCATGAGGTTTTGAGCGGAAGAAATCCCCCCAATTGAAGACAAAAACTAGTAAAGCTGTCACTCCTAATTAATGCAGCAGGTTAAGCCCGGATGCCTACAGGATCACAACGGTTGCTGGACATTTGGAATGCATAGTGAGATTTTTAGTACTGGATCATGCTGGAAGAGCTTCCAATATTTTGCAAATTAAGCCTAGTGTCCTAAAGTACTTAACATGATCCAGGAGATCACACCAAGTCTACAAGGAATTCTACGTAGCTAGATATGTCTTGATATGGTTTTGAAGGTATTGGATTCTTAGGATAAAATCCAGACAAAATGTTACTTGTCAACCCTACTGTATCCGTCTGGGTATACATATGTTACCTAACATGGTCTGTAGATCTCAAGTCTCCTTCGTACTTGGAGGAAGAACATTAACTAGAGAAGCCAAGTGCTAAAGAATTAATGCTCTAGGACTTCATCACAAAGGCCATCCCTTAGAGCAACTCCACCAGTGCAGTGTATAGCAAATTTTGTATGAAAAGAAGTAAAAAAATGCCAGTTTGGCTTAGCAAAATGGTTTTGGCCCAATATCTTTGCACAGGACCATGCAGCTGGCAAAAGACATAGCAAAGCCTAATACCTGCTCTTGATTGGCTAGATGGTTTGATTAGTCTAGGTGGGTTGTTATTAGTAGTCTCTCACCTTTTGCAATTCCAGTTTCAGTTTTTAGGATGAGGTTGGGAAAAAATAAATAACTCATTCTGGATGTAAGAAATACTGTTGCAGGGCCACATACTGAGCATGGGCGGAGCTGCTCTGCAGCCATCTCCAAAGCAAGAGTTTAGCCCTCTTGGATTGCAGTCACCGAGCGTACACCTTACAAACTAGCCTGAAGGCTGTAGGTATGAAGAAAACACTGGACATACGCTTTAGTCACGAGAGAAGTTCAAGTCACTGTGTCAGTTTGTCTTTTGCAAATTCTAGTATCTAAAGTACTGTTCTTGAAGAATGATGATGGTGGAAACATGATCAGGGCCATTTGGTACAGTTTCCAAGAAATATTGACAATCATCAAGATTCAAGAGGAATGGAAGTTTCGAAGGCATTGAGATGAGTACACTCTTGTGGGTCTACTACTACACCCGAGGTCGTCATCTCCTTGTCCAGCAGTACGAAAACTTGTTGGCAATAGCACAGTCTTTTCGTTCTTGCTGCAGAGGCGGTCATCACTAACTGCACTACTTACTGTGCATCTTGTGCACTGCAGAAACCTGCAGTACGAACACGGGGGATGGTTCAAAAGTCGCTCACGACAAGGAAAGGGTTTGCCAATTCCATGACCTACCAATTAATTGAGTGCTGTTGAATGGTCACACGTGGGTATAGAAAGCGCACTTAACTGGTTAGCTCTACCTACCCCTTTTTCGCTGTTTTGCTTGAATTCGAAATCTCTTCAGATTTAGTCCCGATTATAAGGTGAGGAATTCCAACTTGAGATTGCCAAGAATTTCACTTCCTGATCTGGTATTAAAAAAATGGATGCAAAAAGGTCTGTTTTAAAACAAAATTATTCTTTCACCTCCAAGAAGTTGTTTACAAACTGATGATGCACCCAGAGTATGCACAGCAACAAGAACATAGACCAGTTCTACGTTACTCTTCTTTTAAAGGACACACTAAATGAAATTGCAAACTAGCAGTCAATCTGTGCTGTGCATGCAGGTTGTACATATAATGAATCCTATATCATCAACATTTCAACATCAGGTTACGAGGAGGTAGATCTATATGTATGGTCCAGACACTTCCTCATAATTGGCCCACCAGTGCTTTTGCCTGAGAGGTGATCACAAGAATGCCTGCAACCTTGGGATTCAAAAGTTCAGCCAAAGGCAACATTCATTCGGTTTGGAAAATGTACAGCGTGGGGCCAGAGCTAAATCGTATAGAACAATTCAACTAAGTCATGATCCTTAATCAATCAAACGTTCTCTATTGTAGAACTCATGGAGCTGACAATATTTCAGTCCTTCTATGGATACTTAGATGCTGAGAGTCACCAGGAATTGGGAATCAGGGTTCAAAGTTCAAACCCTGCCAAAAGAAATGCCAAAAAAGTGAAAACTGAAGTTCGCTACGGCTCTTCAGCGAAGATATTTTCTTGAAACAGAAGCGGAAATCTCTCCCTTGAACAGAGCTGACGCAAACTCCAAATCCTGTCAGGCTTATGGGCGCTCTTAAAATCTTCAGTTCTCTTATTTCTATTTTGCAGTCCTTGGGCAGTGCAAAAGGTAGGAAACAGCGCCACCAAACCACCCATCCCCAGTCCCCACTGCCAGAGTAGTACTGTGAACTACTTAATATTGCTCTGCCATTCAAGCCTAGAAACATGTGCTTTGAGCCAGTGATCCTTCCAAAATCTTGTTGCGACTGGAAGTTCACAAACTGGGATGCAATGGCATACACTAGGACATTCTATACCAGCACCCACCAGCCGATCATGAAAGATGGATGGTAAGTAGTCAGGAAACAGTTTCTGTTGAATTCCAGTTCCATGGCTACCCGTAGTGGGTAGCTCAGTTGCATTTTGTACGCCTGCCAAATACCAATTTGCAAGTGGGTTGTTAGTAGGTAGGCAGTAAAACCAGCTCTTACCCATGTAGAAACCATCTACTTAACTGGTAATTGCCTATTAACTCAGTTGAGCTTCATTGACAATTGAGTCAAAACAGGCATCTGGTGGATGAGGGTCCTCATTGGCTCTTGTCACCTGACCCACCTAATGTGTTGGGGGTAATTGGGATACCTATATGATATTGTTGAGTTTTCTTCTAGGATAAGAGTATTTCATTCTAAATATACCACATGAGGTTGAGAGTCCAACAATGGTAAGGGCACCACGAACTACTGTAGGCAGATACCCTAGAAGAAAATTGTGAATGGGAGGGTATATGAGGTGGACTTCCAAAGAGATTTTGGAACAACTGTAGAATGAAAAGGCAAACATGCCCTCTATTTTTCACATACACAAGTTCCCCCTGATGCTAAAAGTATATTTTGCCACGCTCCAAAAAGATTTGGTGATGACATGAGACTCAGAGGGCCACCATACAGATTACTTTTTACCCTTTCATTTCACAAAATTACCCTGGCCAAACTCCAGACAGCAGGGTAAACCCCAAAACGGTACAAAATTATTGTTTTACCCTGGAATACGCTGTGATAAGGGTATGTCGATGACAGAGGATGACTGTATGACTGTAATAGGATGACTGTATGCTATTATATCCTTATTGGGTTTTACTCTCAGCGTTATAGATGAATAAAGGATACCCTCCTAAGAGCATGTCCACCCCCAAACTGTAAAGAAGTCCTTTATTTAAAAATACAGAAGTGTTTAATGATCACTGTCCCCACCTCCAAATGTCATAAAAGTCCCTTTAAACACTCACAGACCATTTATGTCTTTACATTATATCTGGACGATTAATAGTCACTGTCCAAATCCATAGTAGAAAAAAGATTTTAAAGGGTTAAAATGACCACTGCAAAATGGACATCAATACAGGAGCAGAGTAGGAATTACGCTATCCTGCTGCGAGACTTAATGAAAACGCGTGTTCGCAGGTGTGGGGTGGAGATGCTCTAACAGGTGACATAGGATTGTGGTGCAACCATTGGGACATAGCACTTCGACTTGTGGATGCAGTAAATTGCGAATTCCACACAAAAAATTTGAATTAACCTGTTAGGGAATTCACTGAATATTTGTAAACATTGTTACCAAATAACTCTAGAAAATTAGAATCGTTGGCCCATAAAGCCAAAATTACCCCTGGAAGACTCACTGTATCTCATTGTTAGCAATTTCTCATGAACTCAGTTCTATGTGCAATCATCCATATGGCATTTATGCTCGTTTCCAAATAAATTTAACAATCACACTTTTGTGACAGGACTTTTGCTTCTCAAGCTTTTCTTTTCCACCTAAGCTTTGAGTTTCCTGCAAATTCTTAGTTTTTTTTGTTGTTTCACTCACCTAAATTTTTATTCCTGTTCAAGATTGCTCTAAGTCATTTCCCATTTCGATATGTTTCCATTGTGACTCAAAAGCTGAATTTGTGAGGAAAGGTATGTCATTTGAAGCTGAAATATGTTAATCAAAGTAAAATCCAAATTTACATGGGTTTGCTCCAAATTCTCAAGGATTTTCCAAGTGTCCATGTTTCCAATGTTGTATTTTTTTGGTTAGGCTTATTCACCAACTCGGTTTTACAAAAGAGTTAGAGATCAAATTCAACAGAGCCAGTGCATCCGCGCTCAGAGCAACACAACATAACCTCCCCCCTCCCCAAGCAACTTCATTATATAACATGTACTTATATATTCTTCAACAACATATAGGTGGCCCCAAAAACATTGAAAACTTTTGATAGCATCTTTTCAACTTCTCCTAGCTCATCAGCGTCTGCTACTACTGTCCATCCACAAGCCCTATGTACTCAAACCTACCTAGCACCAATCATTATAAACACTTCAGATTGAATATTTTATTCCAAGGTTCATTAGATTCCATGCACCTTGAATGTTGTTAACATTACTTTTGGTAATATATATTTGATTCACCTATCTTGCATATTTGAAACTTTAAGGCTTGTGATTAATGAAAACGTTGGCTTGTGGTTTTCATATTCAATAATCTACTATAGTGCACCTAGTGGCCACTAGGCAAAATATTGTTTTCATGTTATATAGATTTTGAAACTACTAATATATTTGTTATAATACAAGTAGCATTTTGTGATCCATTGTTGGATTGAAATGGTGTCCCTTGTCAAAAATTTAAAGAATTGAGTTTCTCATTGTCACTCTTTGGTTTGAAATAATTCTTTGAAATTATTGACATACATCGTGCTATAGAGTTGAAAATAATCATAAACTAAGTCATCTTTCAATTCTAGCTTGAAAGTGAACAAAGATAGCCCAAGTTGAGGCGCTTTTTCACTTTAGATGGATTGAAAATGCATTATAATTGTCCCATCAAATTGATATGAATTTTTTTGAGAAGTCATTAATTTTGGAGCATTTGTTAAGCTTTGGTTTTTTGCACAATGTGTCATGTATATCCACCATCCTTCCCCTCTTTCATTAAACACGATGTGTACATGTTGATGTTATTTTTTGGGAATTCTTGGTGACATTCTCATATTTACTTAACAATAAGCTTACTAAAACAAGCATTTAAATTACATTCAGGTATAAAATGATCACAAATTTGTTAAATTAAGTGACCACACAAGGCGAAGTTCATCCCATCCACCAAGTTGTCTAAAGACTTCTTAAATTATCAATTTAGTCCTAAACTAATTAAATATGTGTTATTAGACATTTATTATGCAAGACTACTAACAACATGCAGACAATTTAATCAATTGTTTACAATGGCATGCATGAACCAACCTACCACTTGTGAATGAAAATAAATTGAAATCTGATTTTTTATCTTCAATTTCAAAACAATCATTTTTACTTAATTTCAATCTAGATTCCATAAGTGTAAGGATCAATTTGAATTGGCCATGGCATATCAATGTAAAACTTGATTATGAAGGTATTTTGTTTGAATCAAAAGTATCAAACCTTTTTACTTTATTATAAGTAATTTGATTATTGATGCAGTAATGGAGTCGGCCTTCATATATCATGTCAAACTCTTGAAAAAATATTGCCTTAAATTCAACTATGCTTGGTAGACTACTATTTACAAATACACAGTCATCCATGTAAATTGTTATAAGTTGGAAATTTGCATTAAGTATATGTTTGTATGTTTGAATCAACTTTAGTTCTTATAAATCTTTTAGAAATCAGGTAATAATTGTGAAGTCTTTGGTACAATGCTCGAGAAAATTTACGTAAGTTGTATATTGATTTAAGAAGTTTACACACCAAATGTGAATTTGTACAATTGTGGAGAGCTTTTAGGATTTCCATATAAATTTATTTGTTAAGATAACCATTGAAAAAGGTTGCTTTAAAATCTAACTAATGTATTTCAAGATAATATTATGTAATTAGAACAAAAAAGACTTGAATGGAAGGTGTTTGCACATTACAATGACCTTATATGGATGTCACAATGGCAATTTTTCCTATATTCCCTAGATAGAAAATAAATAAAATAAAATCCATTGAAATAAAAAAAGGGACTCACTTATCTAAAGTTTTCATAATCAAATTTCCAAGAATGAAAAAATCAAATCAAAATTGTGAATAACCAATAAGTAATGGACTTTTGAATTTTGCCCACACTTTTTGTCACACTTAGAAAACTCATGGATATGGACTTTTATTTTACAATGTGTTAGTCTTATGTGTTTAAACCTTTGTGATATTGAATGAATCGTGTTTAAGAAACTAAAGATCCATTAAATGAATGGAATGTGATTTCAATTTATTATATTATGAACTTTTTAAATCTAAAAAACTATAATTATTTAAAAAGCCTTTTCAGCATTTAAAAGTAATTTTTTAAAAAAATCATTTTGTGATATTTTTTATATGTCTTATAGCATCGTGATTTGAAATTGGAAATGGAAAAAAAATTTACTTTCAATATCTTCTAAATATTCATATTTTAAGCCAATTTTCAACTACATTATAAAAGGACTTTGAAAAAG
>Ga0116230_10000691_pt1 | contig 30236 bp, 16 predicted proteins | sample S1TSphfallax_3_FD_88678 | JGI IMG/M metagenome (GOLD analysis project Ga0116230, IMG submission 88678) | Host-associated microbial communities from peat moss isolated from Minnesota, USA - S1T2_Fd - Sphagnum fallax MG | ecosystem: Host-associated > Plants > Peat moss > Unclassified | place... | reverse complement strand
CTCGTCAACTCATCGTCTAAGTACTTTTCTAAAAGCCTTGTCAGATGTTTATGGGCCTGCAAGATTTCTTCTGGAATTTCCATCCAAGAAGATATGTTCAGAAAGACCTCTTTGGATAAGAGGCACTAAACTGATTGCCTGGTTTCATTTCTTTCAACTCCTCTAAAGACAAAAGACTTAGTGACCTTTTGTGCTTTTGTGAACATGACTTGTTTTGTTGCTTTTGAAGACGAAAGGTCCTGTCTAGTCTTCTTAAAAGCCCATGTCCATGTACTAAAAGTTAGGTCCTTCAATTGATTGTTCCAACCTCCTTTCCGTATTTTTGCTCATTTTAAAATGCGGGATGGCGCCTTTCTATTTTTTTAGAGAAGCGGGCCATCTGCTTGCCAGGACCCCAACTATTTTCATCTCAAGAAATAGAACCGATCTGCTAGCTATGTGCACGAGGCCATGCTAACTTTTAGGTTTAAATTTGATTTTGAGAACTGCGCAATCCTACCTTAGATCTTTTCGACAAAATTTCTTAAGCCCGCGGTAATACTGAGTGGAAATTTTTCCGCATAGCATACCGCACCTTCACCAAGCCTGTGTCATCGTAGATTTTAGGTAGCAAGGGCCAAACAAGAAAGCCAATGAAAAATATAGGCTGAAAAGCAAAAAAAAAAGGGCCGCAGGGTGCCACCTCTCTACCCATGAAGGTAGAGGGCGTAGCAAAAAAATCTTCTTGCTCCCACTAATTGGCTGATGGAAATATACTAACTATCGAACAAATTGGAGTTATTTCATCTACACTACTTTGTACACGAATATGTGAATTATAATGAATACATAGAGTCGAAAATTCCATCGCAAAGCCGTAGTTTTCTTGTGCACTCTTACGATATAATAAAGTGCTCTCCAAATCGTGCAAGATGGTGTGAGGTCATTTTCGACATCTACACTTCAGGACCTTTCCAACGGTATAAAAAACACCTCAAGGCGAGGTGTTTGGCCCCTACAATCGAGCTTTAAAGTTTCAAGAGTCCTGGAGGACTCTAAGTTCCCACTTTTGGGAGTGCAAATTTCATCCTCACACTTGCCTCAAAATGGGGTTGCGACACATCAAGTTGCAAATGAAATAAAGGCTAAAAAACTTCCAAGAGATTGTATCATGAAAATATTGTATAAGTGCAAATAGGGTTGTTAAGTTGGCATTGGACAAATGGAACTTTCTTGCATAGGCCCAAATCAAAATCAGACCCCTACTTTGGGGTTAAGAGAAACCTTGGCCCCAAAAGAGGAGGCAAGCAAAGTGAGCTTGCGGGGACATGCACATGTTTTAAGTGCATCCCAAAGGGTTGGTTGGTAATGGTGGCTAACACGGGAATTCATGACCCCATTCGCGTACTTTAATTATGTAGTTTGAAATTAATAAGCAAACCCTTTAGTTAAGGCTTGATTGTTGTGATCAAGACGCAAGGTTGGAAAAGGAGTCGTGTCAAGTAACTTAAGTCAAGATTAGACTTGGCTTGGATTCCTCATGAGGGGAAGGATGGAATAATTACCTCCTGAATGAGGGCTTCGTCAATTAGGCTAGTTTAAGTATTTTTTACGAAGCATTGGGAGAGGGTTTTTATGAGACCCTCTTGGACTTGTTAGGAAAGTGGTGGATACTTGGGGACGCTTAAGTTAACTTCAAGCAAAGGCCAGTTGCAAAAGTTAACAAATGATGGTCAAAGATCTAAAAGAAAGCAATTGCAATTGTTGAAAGAAATTATAAGTGTCAATGAGGACTTAACCTTTTCTTCTAGTGGGGGAGAGTGTCGCAACTTTACTTTGAAAGAGTGTGAGGATGTGATTCACACTCTCGAAATGGGGATTTAGGAGTCCTTTGGGACTCCCAAAACTTCAGAGTTCGATTGCAAGGGCCAAACAACCTCGCATTGGGGAGTTATTTATATCATTGGAAAACTATCAAATTGTGGATGTTGAAAATGGGCTTGTATGAACCATTTGGACATCTGTAACACAAGTTATAACAAAAAGAAAAGTTGGGAGTCAAATTAACAATTTGACTCCCGACCACTAAAAGTTGGGAATTGACCCGACCCTGATGCGTGCAGGGGGAGTGCAACACATCGTTGAAAAGCTCTCAACAAGAGCTACAACTTTGCTTTAGACCTTGTCCCAATCAGAGGTGTGAACAAAGAATTATAGTCTTGCAAAGTTGTAAGAGTCTAAACCATGGCAGTTTCGAGATTCTTCCTTGGGGGTCTTGGGACAAAAAGCCATTCGGATGTGGGTGTCGTGGGGAGGCACAAAGAATACTATATGGGGGAAGGTGGTGGCTTCCCTTGAATCCAAGCCGTGGTGAGTCTTGTGAGTCCAAAGTTGTTCGTGGCTTATCGTGACACTAAAGGTGTTCCAAAAATTATACTAACTTGTTGTACTAACGAGTTGGTTTGGTGCAAGTTTGAGAAAGTAACTAAAGCTTGTCACTCCTCCTAGTCCCTTCAACACACCCCTCAACCCCTTTTAATGCTGAAAGCTGGAAGTGTGCCCCGAGTTCTTCACAATTCCGTTGTTTAAGTAACTCAGACCCATCTTGGGTCTAACTAGGAACTTGGGAGCGCGTCATTGGGAGCGCATCATTAGTGGTTCCACTACATGGTTGCCAAATGTTAAAGGTGTTTTTTATCCCTTTTAGTTTCACCTTTTTTCTTCCAATTTTTAATTCTAATTTATTATAATTATCAACAAGTTGCTACAAATTTGATTATTAAAACACAAAAAAATTATGGTTTCTTACTTATTCATCAAGAACAATATTTTTAAAACTTGCATTTTAAAACAAAAAACAAATGTTTCACAAAAAAATCATAGTAGACTTGATTCAAAAATCAAAAACTCTCCAAAAGTTATAAAAAATCAAAAGATCTTCCTCTCTATCTCTAAGTCCTCCTAGTTATACCAACTCATAGTATTATTTATAACTTAAATAGTCATTAGTCAATATAAACTTCAAAATCAAAATTGCAAGTTACTAATCACAAGTTCAAATCAACTTGTTATGTTAATGAATTGATTACTAATTTTTATAATAAATTGGTTAACTTAAGACTTATTAACCAAAAACTAAAATAACCCTAGCTTTGGGCTCGCAACCCTAAACCCTAAACCCTAGCTTTGGGCTTGCAACCAAAGCCAAGGGATTGCAAAGGTGCGGGCCAAGAGAAAGCCCGGGAGTCACATCACATACTTTCGGGAGTGTAAGAAAGTGTGAGGAAGTGAACCTTCACACTCCCAAGGCAACTCCCACTTTGGGAGATGGAGTCCCGGTGGACTCTTGAAATTTCAGAGAGCGATTTCAAAGGTCAAAACTCTATGGTTTATAACATTATTTATATCATTGAAAAGCTCTTGAAACATAGATGTTTAAAATGGGCTCGCATTGCTCATTTGGACATCTAAAACACAAGTTATGGCCAAAAGAAGGGTTTGGAGTCAAATTGTCAATTTGACTCCCGACCAGAAATTTTTTAGAATCGACCCGATTTACTTGTCTGCAAATGACGTCCAACATACCTTTACAAAGCTCTTGACGAGAGCTACAACTTTGCTTTAGACCGCACCTCGATCCGAGGTTTGTTCGCAAAGTTATGGGGCTCCAAAATTTGCGAGAGTCCCAGCTAGCGCGATTTTAGGACTCCCACTCGGGAGTCCCAAGAGAAAAAAACCATTTGGATGTGGGCCCCGTGGAGAGGTGCAGAGTATACTATAAGGGGGAAGGTGGTGGCTTCCCCCAAGTTCGGGCTGTGGTGAGTCTTGTGTGTCCGTGTTGCCTGTGGCTTGTCCTAGCACCAAATGACGCGCCCCCAAGTTCCTTGTTAGACTCAGAAAGGGTCCAACTTTGTTAAAGAGCGGAAATAGTTGGAACTTGGTGCCACTCCCAACTTCTAGCACTAAAGGGAATGAAAAGGGTGTGCTGAAAACTCCGGGATTAAACTAGGAAGAGGGACAACTTATTTAGTTACTCGGTCCTGCATCAAAACCAACCAACAAGTTGGTTAGTTCACATTCGGAATCATTCTCAGTGTTGGGACAAGCCACGGGCAACACAGACACACAAGACTCACCACGGCCCGGACTTGGGGGAAGCCACCACCTTCAAGAAAGCCTCAATGTGAATAGTATTTTGAGCTCATAACCTCTCAACCTTGCATTGGTATGAATCACCACTAACTATCACCATGCTTTAAACTCAAAGGCGTACATCTAAATAGTGTAAAACCATCACTTGAGAAACGTCAATGAGCCCATACTTTTCCTTGGAAAGTTTAAGTCATTTCCACTTTATATTAAGGTAATGTGAACCCCACACAAACATATAGCTAGAACTTGAACTTGTACACAAAGTTCAACCCATTGAACAATTCAAGTTCATAAAACATTTTAAATGTATGGAAAGTTCAAACCATAAAACTTCTAAACTTCAAAATAACGACACGCTTCTTGAGCTTCTAGAGTTCAAAAACCCAAATGTTTAAACACCAAAGATTTATAGTTGTTCAAGAATGCCACTAACTCCAACTCCAACCTCTTTTCAAATGTAGATGTTGAATGGTTACAACTTGATTGTTCTTGCAGCTTGCCACACCAAAAAATTAAAAAATAATAATATCAACCACTCCTCTTTTCTCAATAGCCAAACTATATCTTCCACATTTGTGCATTCAAAAAAATAAAAATGTAAGCTTGCCCAAATGCTCAAAAGTTACTTTTATGCAACAATGCAATGGCAAGATTCAAACTTTCAAACATTGTAACAAGAGATCAAGGAAAGTTGATGCCCGGCCATATACTTATTTGTTAAACCCTTAGTTCATACATTTTGACAAAATGTTGAATATCCATCCAAACAACATGCTTGAAAGTTGCGCAATGTAGCCTTTTTTTTATTGGCAAAATTTTGCCAAAAAGAAAAATTAAAAATTAAAAACTCAAAAATGAATTGATTTCAATTACCAAAAGTGAAAAAAAAAGAGTAAAAATTGCCACATTTCTATAGTTGTTTTTAGTGTGTAGCTAGAAATATAGAAATATGATAATGTTTTTGTACTTCGTATTTGAACTATAGCCAAATTTGGCTAAATCTTCTTAGGGCTAATTGTCACTTTTCCTACATATTTTTATGAATCATAGCCACTTTGGCTCCAAACAAAAAATCCTATAATAAAATTCTAGCTTGATGAAACTAACATTCATCTCAAACCATTGCCTTAATCATCCAATTAATCGGGCCATGTAATGATAATCCACAATTTGTTAGTTCTCTTTCTGTGCGCTTGTTTCATTGAACATTGATGTGCACCCAAGATTTGATAAAGATGCACACAATGTCAATGTGCGAAGCAACCTCATGTTGGGGTCAAAAATGAGTTGTTATTAGCTTGGTGCTAAAAAGAAGACAACATTGATAAGGTAAAAGCTAAGTAGGATATTGTGTAAGAAATATGGATGTAGCAACATACATTTAAGTTGGAATGTTGAAACAAGAGGGTATTGATCTATCCAATGAGGTAATTATTATGCATGGTATAATGGAGTTCATACTTGCTATTGTGAATCATGTGATGATATAATGAATGTCAAGATGTAGGAATTTCCTAGATGGTGTTTTAGCAGCATTCTTGTGTCCATTTGCTTGAAATTACGAGTATTTGATTATAATGTGCAAGTACTATAAAATGATTATGATGTCTTTTAGCTCAATTTGTGTCCTACACATTGTCAAAGAGTTATGGAGGTGCAACCAAGTGAAGTGGTTTGTCCACCTACACATGTAACATGTGTGACCAAAATTGTTAGAATAGAGTCTTAGTATCCTTTGTATGGAAGGGTTGTCCAACATGCTTCAACTTCTTATGATTAAGGTTTTAACAAAATAGATAATACCATACAAGAAAAGTTGATTGATTACAAGGTTGTTGGGTCCAATGGAATGGATGATGCTTACATGCAATGCATTCTTGAAATAGATGAATTGTGTTATCGCTTCATGGCTGTGAGATTGCAATAAACTATTTGGGGTATAAATCATTTCATTAATCACAATTCTTCTATTATAGAAGCTCTTGGTGTTATTGAAAAAATGAAAGTTGCTAGAATTGAATTTACTAATGAAGGTATGCCATACTATATTTTTATTAATTCTACATCATTAGTGCATTAAGTATCCCTTGAGGAGAGGCATAGCCTAAAATGTAAACTTTTGGAATTGTAGATGTGACAATATTGTTGCATTGGCCTTACATTGAAGTTGATTGATTTCTATGGGCATGAAAATGTTGTAAAAACAACGTTTTAGGTTTAAAGGTTTCGATTATTTTAGTGTTTTAATCTAGGGCGTCAAAATTTGGATTTAGTTTATGTTGTGGTTCATGGTTTAGGTTTTAAGCTCACCTCCCATAAGATGAAATCTTGTCCTTTTCCAACCCCACACATTGCAACTATTGTCCAATTTGATTGCATTTCAACTACATTTGGCCATCTTAAGTTTGCAAGTGGTTTATTGCATTAATTAATGGTAAATATTATTCATAGTTGTTACATTCACTATGTTGTTCATTTATAAGTATAATCTGGACCTTATTTAATTATTTAATAATTTTAAATTGTTGATTTGGAAGTTAATGTATCCTTTAATTTTATTTACACAATGCATTATAATGGGTTAGTGAACATTTTGACATTTCTTTAACTATCAACTTTTAACATATTGAAACCATTACTTAGCAGTTTCATTTTACACTTACCACAACCTATTAAAACATATGTAACAATTTAAAACCCCACATTTATATTGGAAGAATTCATGATTTTTTTCACATTTATTAAACCTAACATTTTTACATGAATTAAATCATCCATTTTGAGTTTATAGAAACCATTATTCAAACATTGCATATTCCACTTATTAATATATATGGAAACACACACAACTTAATGTTTCATATTTATACTTGAATAGGTTAATGAATTTTTCACATCCTTTGAATAATTAACATTTGCACATGAGTTGAATCATTCACTTTGAATGTTGTTAAATCCACTATTCATGATTTGCATTTTGCATTCACCACAATGTTTTTTAATAGATGTATAAAAATTTGGGAAGTCTCATATTTATATTTGAATGGGTTAATGATTAGGTCAAAATGTTGATGCATGCAAAGTTTAGGATGCATGTAAATCTTTAAATTATAATTTTTCATATATTAAATTCCTACATATTTATGTAAATTATAATGTCTATTTTTCCCTTTTTTTAAAAAAGCATCATGGACAAGTTTATTATTATGAATGTTCATGATGCCACACTAGAAAAACCACACTAATCCCTAATTTTTTCCCCATTTTTTTTAGGTGTATGAAAGAATCCATGTTAAAAAATTTGGATTAAAATAAAAAATTTATATGTATTTATATGTAAAATAAAAATGATCAATATTTTATACTTTTTATTTTATTTTAAACATGATTTATCAATTTTCGTAAAATTTTTTTGTTACATGTTTATGTTTAAATATTTCATTTTTTTCAATTTTGTAATCTTTTTCAAGATCATCCATAATTAAATTTAACCGTGTTTTAGCTATAAGCCATATATGGAGTTACAAATTTGTTAAAATATTTGTATATTTTGACTACAAACCTTAGAAATCATTGTAAAATATCATTTAAAAAATATAAAAATGTAAAACAGAAAATCTTTTTGTTGATGTTGATGGCCTTTACTATGTTTGCAAAATGGTGGAAATTTATCACAAATCAGTTACATCATTAATATATTTTTTAATTTTTAAAATTGAATAATGTTTATAATGATCTCAAAGAAAAACTTAAATTTTTTCAAATAAATTTGATATTAAAATGGTTTATGTGTTTAATGTTGAAACTATTATAATCAATTTTAAATTTTTACTCATTAAAATAAACCTTTTTTTCTTTGAAATTTGTGATTTCAATTTATATATGTATATACATTTTTTCTTGAATTTGCACTAATTTTTCCATTTTTTGCCAACAAGAATTGCCAAGTTAGGAAAATTCAAAACCAAAAAAAATGTGTTGGTTGTGCGCGGGGGGGGGTAAACCAAAAATCACCAAATTCAATTTTTTACTTTAAAAAAATTTTTAAAATACTTTTACATCAATAAAACTAATAACAATATGTTGTGATTATTTTTCAAAGTTAGGTGATTAATTATCTGTATTTGTGTATGATTCATCTCATTAAACAAATATGGTTTTGATAATTAAATAGTTATATTGATTATTACGCTAGCTCTGATGGAATCATTTTCAGATCATTGAATTCCTTCAACAACTGTTTCATTTCCAACACTTTGCTTGTTTCCAGGTGTGCATTGATTTTCACCAGCTATGGTTCTACATTAGTGCCCAAGTTGAGCTTCATCAATTGTTGATCTTTAATTTACGTCCATCCAATTATTTACAATTCCTATGCTTCGATTTTTGCTGGAGTTTCATCCACTACAACACTCCTTAGTTGATGACTATAGTACATATTATACATACACCTTATCCTCTAGAATTATTTTTGGTTCATATCTATTACCAATTATTTGATGTTCTATGATTTGTAACCCTAATTTTAACTTTGAATTACTAGTCTTCACACTAGTATCCTTGACTCCATATTTGTGGTTTTCACATATTGAATTGTTTCAGGTAAATTGATTGTTCCTATTGAGAACAACTTTGGCTTTGTAGCAAAGATGATATCTTATTCTTCATTTGTGATATCATTTTGATAATTGTAGCACAATAACATTTATGGTCTTGTTACTTCACCTCCCAAACACTTGGTGACAATAATTGTTTTAATTGTCCCATTCCCTTGTATGGTAATAATGTTATTGCCCCAATCATGTGCCACTTTAACATCCCATGGCCTTCCCAACAACATGGAATAACTAGAATCTACCACACTATTTTGAAATACATTAAACATAATTATGTAAGGAATGTCATGAACATATATTTTCAAATTTATAATCAAACCCACTTGTTTTGTGGTTTTTTATATACTATCTTTAGATTATATTAATGCACCCCCAAACTCCTTGTAAGACTTAAATGCGACTTCGAAAATGAAAACAACAAAAGAAAAAAAAAAATAGGGATATGTTCTTTACATTACTAGAAATTTTGGGTTTTGCAATTGTTGTTTGCAACTAAAATTCAGTTGCATGTGACACATGCAACTGCAAATTTGTGTAGTTGCATAAAACAAGTTGCACATGACATTCAATTGCATGCGACATTACATATGCAACATGTATATACGGTGCTAATATACATGCTCATCCATACATATTAATCCAAATGTTGTTGCACTATGTGCAACTCTCCTTGCAACTACAATGCAACTAATAAAAATATGACACATGTTTAAAATTTTGACAACTAGCTAGTGTCATTAATTAATTTTTTTGTGTTTTCAATTAAAAAAATTCATTGGATTAATCTCAATCATTAAAATTTATGCCACTAAGATGATGACATGTGGCACACCATGGAACGTTCATTGACCAATTGACACGTGTTCATTAAAAAAACACCAATTCTATGGTGACACGTGGAAATTAAGGCCTAGCTATTTTTAAATATTAATTAATAAAATTTAAATCGTCCAATTTATGGCTAATAAAATGTTGACACGTGTTACTTAGGTAGGTAGGTTATTATTAAACCCTATTAGGTAAATAGACTTACTTAGGTATGTAAGTAGGTTGAACATAACTAGGTTTAGGCTATATAAGTAAGATTAGAATAATCCGAATTTATTTTGAAAATTAACCATTTCATAAAGGTCAAGCTTTTTCAATTCACTCATCCCCAATGGCATTTGGTTTTTCATTGTTACAAAGTTATTACTCCTAGTTATATACTGAACCAAATAGAATTGGAAGCGAAAGGATATGGGATAAAAAATTCCATTGCAAACCTCATGAACTAACTTAATTGCACATTAGATGCAACTAATGTATTAGATTATAGCAGTCAGGGGAGGGTTTTGTTGATTTTGGTGTCCAAACAAAACTTGAAGCCCTCCTCTTGGTGCATCTAACACAATAAGAATTGTCAAAAATGGATTAGAAATGAGAAAGTTATGGTCCCACAAAGTAAAGGGGGGTCAAATTTTCAAAAAAGACCATTGAACACTACAAAGGCCGAATCTAAAAAAAAACACAAAAAGTTCCTTTTATGTTGGTTTTTCCTATTAAAGTATCAATGTGATTTGTAGAACTTCAGTTGGCGCTCCTATAGCACTTTAAATCGTTTAAAATGAATAAGAAAAAAGAAAGTTATGACGTTTGAAAGTAGGAGGGGTCCAAAAAAAAAAAAAAAAAACATGTTTTGTAACTTGAAAAAATATATATTTTTCTTATTTTTCATGTTTTTCTTCTTGTTAATTTTTCATTACTCCTTGTCTTTTGCACTTCAAAAATGATTGTAGTATTTTTTAGTAATTATAACTACTTAATGAAAATATGATTTTAACATTATTATCTAGCTTAAATTAGTAATTAGCTTAAGATGTTTATGTACTTGTAGGTTAATTCGTGTAGCCCATTTACATTAATATTTAAACATAAATAATAGAATTTAAATATATAACACCTATTGATTATATATATATAATTGATTATCATTATAATTATAATAGACATTTAATTGATAATTATGAACATTTATAATAAATTTTAATATTATCATAATAATTGATTCAGAATAATTTTTTGTTTAATCAAATTTAATTTTTCTGAAAAATATATTCCAAATAAAATAAAATAAAATAATTTTACTTGCCAAAAAAAATATTTAAATATATTTGACAAATAAAAATTAAAAACTTGCAATATATATTTAAACCATGGTTTAGTTTAACATAATTTACTTTAGTCATAATTCGTTTAGCCTAACTTAATTTAACCATTGTTAGTTTTAGCCTAATTTAATTTAGCCATAAATAGTTTAACCTAATTTAATTTAGCTATAATTATTTTGGCCTAATTTAATTTAGCTGTATTTATTTCATGTTAATTTCATTTAGCTTAATTTAATTTAGCCATAATTAATATATTCTAATTTATTTTATCCACGATTAATATATATTTATTTATTTTAGCCATAATTAGTATAATCTAATTCATTTTAGCCATAAATCATTTAGCCATAATTAGTTTGGCCTAATTTAATTTAACCATAACTAATATAGTTTAATTTATTTTTGCCATAATTAATTTAACCATAATTAGTTTAGCCTAATTAATTTAACCATGGTTAGTTTTAGCGTAATTTAGTTTAACCATAAATATTTTAGCCTAATAAAATTAGGCATGGTTAATTTTAGCCTAAATTTAATTGAGCCATGGTTAGTTTAATTTTTTTGTTATTTAGCCTAGGTTAGTTTAGCTACAATTATTTTAACCTAGGTTAGTTTAAGTTAGCCTAAGTTAGCATGGGGTTAACCTTAGTACTAAAGGCACATAATATTATTATACATAGCCTATGTAGATATATTAAATATAATAATTTAAGTTTGTATAATTTTAGACCATTATTTTTATGATATGTGTCCATGTTGTGCACATTTAGTTGCACACACAACCATATGGCTGAAAATTTATACAATACCAAATTTATAGTTGCAAACATGACTAAAATAGTTGTAAATGACAACTAGTTGCATGCCAGTTACATAGTGACTGGTTGCAAAAGATATAATTTCTAATAGTGTTAACTTGTAGCACTTTGAGGGTAGAGGGGTGTGTTGGAGCTTCGAGCTAGGGACTAGGATGAATGAGAAGTGGGTTAATTATTCACACGGACCTGCACAAACCAAATAACAAGTTAGTTAATGCATAGTTGAAGCACTTTTGGTGCACGAACGAACCACGGGCATACATGGATTCACAAGACTCATCATGGCCTAGACTTGGGGGAAGGCACCACCTTCCCCTCTTATAGTATTCTTTGCGATTAACCACATGGGCTACATCCAAATGTCATTTTGTCTTGGGACTCCCAAGTAGGGAGTCTTGTTTCGAAATTCCCAAATTTGGGACTCCCGACATTTTGGAAAGTCATCTTGTGTAGACCTTTGATTAAGGCAAGGACTAAAGCAAAGTTGTAACCTTCATCAAAAGCTTTTTAGCAATATGTGGCACACCAACTACATGCACATATTTCAAGGAGATTTTTTACTTTTAGTGGTAAGGAATCAATTGGGCACTTTGATTCCCAACCTTTCTTTTGGCCATAACTTGTGATTTAAGTATTCAAATGGGTCATGCGAGCCCATTTTTGACATCTACGTTTCAAAAGTTTTTCCAATGGTATAAGGAACTTTTTAATCCAAGGAATTTTGACCCTTGAAATTGTTTTCCAAAGATTTGGGAGTCCATCGGGACTTCAATTCCTAAGATGGGAACCCACTTGTGAGTGTGCCAGTTCATTCCCTCACATTTTCCTACATTTCCAAAGCATGAACTATGACTTTTGGGCTTACCTATCAACCCGCAACTTTGCAAGCCTTTGTTTTAGTCACAAGCTTAAGGCTAGGGTTGTGACAATATGGTGTAGATTTAGGTTTTAGAAGCCCCAACCTCAATCTCAAATGTTCCATGATGATATTAACTCCAAAACCTCCATCTAGCAACACATTTTCTATCGTATTATTCCCAATTTGTATTTGGATAATTGCCATATGATTATATGTTATTATAGTAGTTGTCCTTGCCTTTGGTACTGAAGAATTAACTTGTTTTTTTGTGGTTGCTTTGCTCAAATTTTGAGTTTTTTCTACTTTTAGCTTCTACCAAAGATACATTTTTTATTCAAGAGCTATTTAAAGCAATTTTCCCAAGTTTAACTTGTTTTTAGCATTTGTTTACTAATGTCTTGAAAAATCTCTTCTACTGTAATCAATTTTTCTTGGGAATTCATTATCTCCTAAGATTTTTGTGCTTCCACAAGAGTAATATTTGGCATACCTAGCTAGGTTGTGTTCCATCCTTCCATGGATGTGGAGGGCCCTTTTATCTAGGTATATATTTTCTAAATTTGTTGAATTGTTTCCACCATTGACTTCTTCAACTATTTTTCTTTCTCCTAATCAGCAAAACTCTTTGATTTCCTTAGCTTTCTATCCTTGAACACATGTTCTTTAATTGCCTTACTTCTTGTTATAACATAAACATCCACCACGTTCACATTTGTAGTGACTATTTGTATCCAACAATAGGTTGAACTTTTGCTAATGTCACAAATATCCCATGAAACATCTTTTACAACTTAGTAAACTTTAAACATTCTGTCATTTTATGTCCATTCAAACCACATATGTGGCATGCATATGAAAATGTCTTTGTGGTTTTCGACTCTATTGTGCTACCTCTTTGGTTGCCATTATGGTCTATTACTTTTTGCATGTTTCCACATTATGATTACTCATTCCACAAATTGTGTAATACTTGTCAGTCTTCCTTATATTACTCTATGTTTTATGGTATTGAAAGTGCATTCCTTGCTTTGGCAATAGTCATTCCTTCTTCACACAACATCGTTGCCTCCTTATGTTGTTATAGTGTTGAATGTCTCATCCTTGCAATCACAATTTTAAAGTATGATTGTAAACCCACTCTAAACACAATAGTTAAGAAAGTTATCTATGGTTGGTACTTATAAACCATGAACCAACTTTTGAATTTGTTCATAATAAACCTCCACCCTTTTAGTCTCCTCTTACTTCATGTTCTTCAGCTCCATGTATATTTATTCATCATTCTGAGTCTTTTGATGATGTTGGCAAATGCATGTGTAATCTCGAAAAAAGTACAATTAAGAAATTCTAACATATAATTGTGGCACCAATTCGATGTTGTATTTCATAGCGTACAACTAAATGATGATATATTCTTCAGAAGTTTTTTCATTTGCCTTCACTATGGAACTAAACACTTTGACATGAACATTTGGGTCAACATTTTTTTTGAAGTTAGTGTACTTAAGAACTATCGTGTTTTGCTTCACAAAATGGCCATTTCTATGATTGAAGATTCCTATAGTTATGACAAATGGTTTTTGATATCCTCTTCTTGGATTTTTAACATCTATACTTTTGTACCTTCCAACAATTATTGAACTCATCGATGGTTGATGTGTAGTCCTATTTACATGAGTGGTCATTATCAGATTGGTAAACACCATCTAGGGTGCCCCAATAACTCTAATGGTTGTTGTTGGTAGTCCCAAACTCCCATTCAAATTCCTTCTTGTTAAGACCCTACTTGATCCATGACCCAAGTTTGTTGTAAATCCAATTAGTATTCCACCTTTAACAAAATTTGTGTTGGGTGCAATAAAATTTTCCACTCTTGTGGTTGGTATTACAACATTAAATGGTTGAATAACCTCTATTCCAATAGGTTGTTTCCAAATTTCCACAATTGTTGCTTCTGATATTATTGGTGAAACTAAGTTAATTCAAGTTTGATGATGCCCCATTCTATGGTTACCCATTAGTATATTCTATGGTGCAAAATGTGGATGTGAATACACTTTTGGTACTATGTTCCTGAATTGAATGGATGAACGAATATGCCAACTATTAACCTCCCAACTCCATGCCTCTCAATTTGTTTTAGATCATAAGAATTCCTAGTTCTTGTTCCTATGATTGATCCATGAATGCTCCTACCACATTTTGTAACTCCACATGCTTAACAATACCTACTTTGATGTGAAAAGGCGCAAAAGGACAATCCATGATTACATGTCCTTCCTCATAGAATGCACATACTCTTGAAAGTAATCTAGTTACGTCCAAGTCCATAGATTCATGATCCCTGGTTTCAGCTATGTACCTTGCATATGTAAATGGTTTTAGGTAATTTTTCCTCATACTTCTTATTTTATTGAAAACTTCAACAAAATTACAGTAAACAAATCCATGATCTATTGAAGTGTAATCAATAGTAAAATTAAATCTATAGTATTAAACATCAAAATCTATAGTTTTTGCTACAAAATATTTACATCTATCTTTTTTCTCCAAAATTGTGTGTTTACAAATGAATTTCATTTTCCCAAAACTCCCACTCTTGGGTCGTCCTTAAGTCATTTCATCATGAATAACAAAATTCAACAAGAATCCAAAATTCAAATCCTTAATTGTCTAATGACCTATCCTTATCCTTAATGCATTGTAAGTCCAAAATAACGTAGTTTACTTGCCCCTTTAACAAAATAGAATGACCATGGCAAAATCCTCAAGATAATAGTCAATTTGACCCTTCACGCGGATTATTAGAAATCGGGAAATGGGACACTTTACAAAAAGACAATGGATAACACAAATGAGGGGGCTGCCTAGTAGTGGGCAAATGCAAAGACTAAAGAACAAAGTCCATATATTGTTAATGAAAGGCCAAGGCCAAACCCCTAATTGATAGAACATGAAATAAAAGACTATTATTGGGTATGTTCAAACATGCAATGCAATTTTTGATACAACATGCAAACCTAGAAACCCCACTCCCATAACACTATTTTATTAATGTTCTAAAAGACACATCAATAAAAAACTTGGCCACCTTTGATGCACCCCTAAACTCTTTGATAGACTCCATTGCGAATCCAAACGTGAAAACAACAAAAGGATAAAAAAGTGGGGTACAATCCATGGTTTGCAACACTTCAAGGGTAGAGGGGCATGCTGGAGCTCCAAGATGGGGACTAGGGTGAATGACAAGTTGGTCAATTATTCACACAGACCTACACACACTAAACAACAAGTTGCATTGGTTAATGCATAGTTGAACCACTTTTGATGCATGGACGAGGCACGGGGCAAACACGAACTCACAAGACTCACCACGGCTTAGACTTGGGGGAAGCCACCACCTTCCCCCTTATAGTATTTTTTGTGCCTAGCCACAGGGCTTGCACCCAAATGCCATTTTGTCCTGAAATTGGGACTTTATGATTTTGGAAGCCTATAATTTCTTGTGAAAACCTCTAATTGAGGTGATTTCTAAAGAAAAATTGTAGCCCTCGTCAAAAGCTTTCCAACGGTATGTGGCATGGCATGCCACCTACATGCAAGTAAATCATGGTGATGCCCAACTTTTAGTGGTCGGGAGTCAAATTGGGAATTTGACTTTCGGCCCTTCTTATAGCCATAACTTGTGTTTTAAGTACTCAAATGGGTCATGCAAGCCCATTTTAGACATCTATAATCCAAAAGCTTACCAATAATATAAATAATTTTTCAATAAAATGATTTTTGACCCCTGAAATCGCCCTCTGAAGATTCACTCCTGGGAGCATGAAATGTGAATCTTGGGCTTCACTCTTGGCCCGCACCTTTGTAAGCCCTTGCCTTGGTCGCAAACCCAAGGTTAGGGTTGCGACAACCTTCTATGAATTATTAATAAAGGTAATTGCAAAACCCCAACAAATATTATATGCAATTCCAGGTAGGTGGGCCTAAATCCAAAAACATGAAAGAAACAAAATCCTCTAACCACCTGTGAATTGACAGATGATTGGATCGCCACCAAAACCATGATAAATGTGGGATAATAAAAAAATATGACATACAAAAACTATAATGCAAAAATTATGTTGTGGAATCTCAAATCACCAAATGTGATTTGAAGTCACATAAGATGGGATTGTATCTCATGACAAATATCTTAAACCTTGTTCACACCTAAATTAGTTCAAGTTTAACTAATTAGCTTAACTAACCCAGTTATATTCAAGTAATGAAGACATAATTGAACAAATAAACTAACACACCTGACAATTTGATGATAAAATAATGTTTATTACTCGCACTATGTAATAAATATAGTAATATGTAGTGTTTAGATGTAAAAATCAAATGTAATCAATGAAAGATGGATTGAAATAAATTGGATTCAATTGTAATTATGGATAAAAAATGTATTTTGTTTGTGACAATTATAACAAAACTAGAAGGACATACATGAAAAGAAAAGGATGAGGAAATAAGACCCTAAATGTATACTATAATCGAAAAATAGAATTTTAGCAATAATGAATGAAAGGTTATGCATATGCATATGCAATTGGTACTTTTCACATTGAAAAGACATTAAATGTGTTCAAAATTAAAATTCTAAAAAGAGTAATGTGTTACAATGGCATCTAATCTCAAAGAGACGAATTGGCACTAAGTCAAATAACGTGTAAGAATACAAAGTCTTTGCCACAATGATACAAATGTTCAACCTAGATTTTGTGAACAACTTGTAACAAGCTTTTGGGGACAATTTGTGGCCAATTGAACTGACAAACTGCAACTACAGAACCCGTTTATAATGCCAAGAAAAAATCCATTGGGGATGAACAAAATGGAACAATATTCATTGGTAGAAACTTCACGCAAATAGTGGCCAAAAAATGAAAGTGATTTAGCTAATGATGACAAATATTAGTTTCCTATTTAAAAACATGATGAGAACCAAAATGTATTGGTAGAACAAAAAGAAGGAACCTTAATGGAGGAGGAGGAGGGCTGAAAACACCATCATAGTTAGCATCTGAAGAAGGAAAAGATTCAAAAAGAACAAATGAAAAATGTTATGGGTCAAGTAGCCAAATCACTATCAAATTGTGGCATCAAGATCAAGGGGGGTTATCATCATATGTTTGTGATCACATGCATACATACAAGTGAAAAGCATTAGCAAAACTATAAGTATCCCATTTTTCATAAGAACTTGAAAATGTCCGAAAAACAACACATGGCATTGTTGAAAAGAAGAAGCTAGGATCAATTGAAGCTATTTCGTAATATCAACTTTTAATCAATAGAAATAATCAATGCAAGAGTTTGCAAAATATACTTGTCCAGATGTTTCTAACAAGGAATATGCAATGCCATGCAAATGGGCATGGGTCCCACAACATGACAGAAAAAGGTCCTCCAACTGCCTATGAATTGATGGATGATTGGACCACCACCAAAACCACAATAAGTGTGGGATAGTCAGAAAATGCAACATCTAAACCATTGATGATAAAATAGAGTTTATTTAATTGCATTATGTAATACTCTTAGTAATCAAGATTTCTAAGTGTAGAATTCAAATGTAATCAATTGGAAAATATATTGAATTAAAATGGATTCAATTATGGATAAAAAATGTATTTTACTTGTAACAATTATAACAAACTAGAGGGATACATATATGGAAGCAAATAAGCAAAAGGAAATAAAACCCAAAATGTAAATTACAATTGAAAACAACTTAAACAACAATGAATGAAAGGTTTTATGTATGCATATGCAATTAGTATTTTTCACACTGATAAGAAAATAAATGTGTTCAAAGTTAAAGATCTAGAAAGAATAATGCATTATAATGGCATCCAATTTCAAAGAGATGAATTGGTACCAAGTAGCACATTTAAAAATATCTTGCATAAATTATAGGTCAATAAGGAAACATGTTTGGTGATCTCACTTGCTCCAACTCATGTTCACATTCACAACAAATAATATTCCCTAACACCATCCACCATGGTAAAAAATTCCATGTCAATGTACAACGTGGCATTATGTTTTGTTCAATATTTATGTGTGTGGGTTCAAGAAAATAACTAGTAAAAATGAAAATGGACCATTGATTAAAACAGCTTGAACACCCATGAGTGTGATGTTAATGCAAAATTTTTGAACATGGATAATTTTTTTAATTTGAAAGGTTGAAAAAAGTTTATTCAAGCTATAAACTCTTGTACAAAGGATGAATCAGATAGAAAAAAGAAAGCAAGGAACAGTTAAGCTTGATGTCATAGCAAAAAAATGAAGTTAGGAAAGATGTCTAAAAAAACAAACAATGAAAAGTTATTTATTCCACTAAAAAACCTTCGAAAAAGTGATGTGAATAAGCATGCTAAAGACAATGAAGAAATCATGACAATTATGTCAAGATGCAAGCATTCAAGCGCAATCAAAGATTTGATGGAATAATCTGCAGACAATTTTAGTTTTCTTCCCTCCAAAGAAAAAAGGGAAAAAATGCAAAGCAGCACATAAGGAAAAGATCTTGAAAAAATGGTGAGCTATTAATTATTTTAAGCAAAAAAGAAATAGAGGACACAACATCTTTTTATGAAGAAGATGAATATAAGATTATTGTGATAGAGAAAGACATCCAAAAGTTTAAAGACACACATACTCTATATTGAATCTATCCATATTCGAGTTTATGAGCATTGACATTTAAGAATTTTAATCCAAAGTGACAATGATCTAACAATACAATAATGCAAGTTTTAAAATCGTTTCTTCATAACTTTAGATATTCCATGCTACATTTTGGACAATTCATGTTTGTTTGCGATGTCCTTATTCACCTTAAAATGGATGCAACACTAGATCATTGTTGGAGGAAAGACAATGAAATTGTAATACAAGCATCACAAGAAAACATGATTTTTTAAAAGGTTCAACTTGACTAAATTGTTCACATTGACTAAGGGGGATGGTTGTTTTGACTAAGGGCCTATGGTATGGAAGACATAAGTTACTTTTGACCAAGACATTTGACTAAAGTGACCTTTTTGAACATGTGAAAAACCAAACATTTAGTCAAAAAGGCTAAAGGTCCATCAAGATGACCAAGGTTTAATCAAATTGACCATACTCAATGGCCATTTTGATTTGACACTTAGTCAAATCAACCACACTAATTTGGTTATTTAACTTATAAGTTTATTTTGCATAAGGTACATACCAAATTTAAGTTCATAGCTAGTAGGCCCTAGGTTAATCATGTTACACCTAGTAATTACTTATAAAATTCAATAGGCTACTTACATGCTACCTTTAAACACATGTAGGTACTTAAACTTAGTACATTAACTAGTTAATATTTAATAATTAATAGTTAATATTCAGTAATTTATGATTAATATTTTATATAATTAATTAGGCACCAAATAAATGTCAATTTATAACCAATAATTAATTTATCCATCAACTTGTTAATTGATTAATTATTGTTATCAAATTATAAAATTCATCTATTTTTTTGGCTAAGACTTGATAATAATTTATAATGATTAATAGTAGTCAATATATAATTAGTGATAAATAGTGGATAATAGATTATCAATAATAAATAAATAAATAATAACCATTAATTAAAAATTAAAAAATTGGTAATTAATAATATATAATAATAATTTAATGTTTAATATTTAATATTTAATAGGAAATCAGCCATTTACATTACATATTTACTAACTAATAGTTAATAATAATAATTTAATATTTAATATTTAATATTTAGTAATTCCTAGGAAATAATCAATTATTAGCCGTTGATATTATTTATTTATTTATAATTTATAGTAATTGATCAATCATTTTAAATTATTTATCAATTACTTAAATGTGAGGCGACTTTTGTCCCTCTACTCTCGGTTTTACAAGGCAACTATGTTTGAAAGCACAAATGCTACTTATGAAGGAAAAAAAAATGCAAATATATTTCTAAATGTTAGATTGCGTTTGTAGTCGAAACTAGATACCTTGCCTCCTATGCATCGTTCACGACTTAAAACTAATAAATATATTTTTTAGATTCAAACACTCCAAGCCTTGGAATCTTATGTTAAATTTTCATTCATTTAAACAAACTTTTAAGGACTCAACACCATGTTCAACTTAGCTACAACCACCAATCACTTGAAATATTGTTCCTAACACATACGTTATTCAAATCCGGCTTGCCTTACCTCATTAGAAAGCTAACTTCAAGGTGCACCTCCCTACCAAATCTCAAAATCTACAACAAAACCAGTAATAAATTATGTTATAAAACCAGAGAGGTTTTCTAAAGTTTTTCTTCTAGGATTTCAAGCTTCCAACCTATCCCTATTCATTTCCATTCTTTCAAAATTACTCCCACCATCCAATCTACTCTCCTTTTTTCTACCATCTACTCAAGTTTACCCATTCTTCTCCTACCAAAGAAGGTTGTGGGAATAAGTTCTCTCAAGATTTGAATCGAAAATTACATTTTTCAAAGAGAAACCTCCAATGATCCGAGTCGCCTTTTCAAGAGAAGGAGAAGGGAGGTGAAGGTAGATCCAAAGCTTGGTGGCCAATGGAAGGAGAAGGAGAAGTTTCCAATGTTCGGAGGCCAATGGAAGGAAAAGGAGAAGTTTCTAATGTTCGGAGGCCAATGGAAGGAGAAGGAGAAGTTTCCAATGCTCGGAGGCCAAAGGAAGGAGAAAGAAAAGCTTCCTTTTCACCTTTTTCCACTTGCCCCCCAAGCAATTTACTTAGGCCTTCATCCTTTTCTTTTGACCTCACAATTTTATTTTACCATAGTTCTAGGCCATTATTTACACATTCCTTTTTTTTTATCTTCGGCCTATAAATTACAATATGCCTTTCGATGTCACAAGTCCCCCACACATTTGTTGTCGATTTGGTTTGGTTAAAGATTCCTTTTTTTTTGCTTGAGATTATGGCGTCACGCATGGCCACATCTTACAGGCCTCAAGCTACGCAAATGAATGAAAAGCCGACCCCAAAATACATCTTTAGATTTCATATTGATGCAACGTCCTCGTGATGAAGACCCACACCACGAGAGGTGCACGCCTGTTTTGAAGTCAATCCCCTTCGAACTTGGTATTATTACATTTCTCCAAACTCTCGCACCTTGGTGATTTTGTTGCAGGTTGACCATGCTTCTGGTGATGAGCCTGAAACCGTATGTGAAAGTTGTTATGAAACTGAAGACACCTCCATATTCGCATGGTCTTCAATTCCCGACGTTAGACATTATTGTTGATTACGCGGTTTGATTCATTGACTATTTCCTAATACCAAAGCAGACTACCTAGTTCACACCATTCAATGCATCTTAAATTTCCTACAATTATGAATTATCATTGCGGCATAAACTAGGATTCTGCATGTAATTGTAGCTCCTTATGGAGGTTAACCCTAATATAAATAAATGTTCCATTCATCATGAAACTCAAGTTGCCACTACTATCCTATCCTCCTTGTTTATTTGATCGCTAAGTTGCTTTGAATTAACTGTATGCTTATAAGGTTGTTTTATCTATTTTATGTTTTTCATTGACCCCCTCTCACTTTCTTCATAAATTCCAAACATCCTTGCTATTAAATACTATAACAAGACCATTGTTTTGTTACACACCATGAAATTTGGTGTCTATTTAGGCTACCCTACCTATAACCTACCTATTTATGTAAGTAATTAAAAAAAATTCAAGTTCATTTAATATAATATGCATGTTGAGAAAATTTCATGGAAGGTGATTGCAATATGTTGGTCCAAAAGCAGAAGAGAATTGACCTAAAGCTTGTAATATGAATTAAATTCAAGCTCAAAGAAAGAAGTCATGCAACAACATTTTCAACCCTAAGAGAAAGATCAAATAAAAGGGAAATTGGAAAGAAAGAAGACAAGAAGAAAATCGCAATTAGTTACCTATAGATAATTAGAACAGACTAGTGCAAAAGTAATGTTGCTTTGAGATGGCTAGTAAACATATGAAACAAATCAACTCCTTTTAACTTGGTGTGACCCAAACACAATTGAGCAAAATCATAGAATCTTTTAACTCAACATCATATTGTGCCATTGTTCCACAAGGGCTTTGCAATCATCATTCATTTGTTTTGACACCCAATTTGCAAAAGAGAACCTATGCTATTGGAGATGAAACAGTCGGGTAGTTAAGCTTGCTTGAACCATAATGTACTAACATCTAGCAACCCTTCCCATAGTCAAGATTGTTGGTAAAACGCTGATTTGCAAATTCATTCAAGCTAGAGCCACACCACAACAAGACACTAGGCTCCTGGTATTGTTCACCACACACACACACACACACACACAAGATTGACACCTTTAATTGAATTCCAAAAACATACTACCATTGACAAGCATAATTGAAGCCTTTTCCATCATCAAGTATGTGGCATTGTGTGTATGTTTGGACTGCCAATATAAATGTAAAATAATAGACCTGTGCATAAACAATATCATCATTGCTTAAAGTTGCTGCAGAGGTAATGTTGATTGCTTCTTCACCAATGGTCGTCACATAGAATGTAAATTGGCCTTGTCTTTGTGCTTCATAAAACAAAGTGTCCATGGTATGAAGTAACACCATGTTACGGTACATCTTCAGAGCTAGCAATTTCTCCATGTGCACAAGTTTGGAGATCCAATTACTTTGTGATCAAGAAGAAACCATAGATTTCATCAATTTTCCGCCCATGATGAAGTACACCGATATTTTGAGTTTAGCAAAATGCATGCATCTTCAACGACTTCACCTTGTCTTTTCCAGCATCTTGCCAAAAATTCCACCTACCAAAAAAAAAAAACACATCATACTTCACCTCTGGAAGGTAAGTATGCTCAACAACTTGTCCATATTCATCTAGGAACTGAAAGCATGGAACCCAAACAAGTGAAGATTATGACAAAAATTGCAACTCGTTTATGTATGACACTTTTCCACTTGGGAAATCTATAAACTGCAAAAGAGGGGTGCATCCATTAGAAGACCTCATATCAATAAACCAAGTTTTCCAATCCAACAAGATGAACATAAGTTTTGATTAAAAAAAAACTTCACACCACATTATGTGTGGTTTTCAACCTTGCAATGTATCAGAGATTGACTTTGTGTAAATTTTTGTGTGTAATGTTGAAGAAGAGGAGGCATGTCCTAGTTAAATAAATCTCGAAGTCATCTTCCTCTACTGAGTACTAAAGATTCACTTTTGTGTAGGGTTTTTTGTGTGATGATGAAGAAAACAAGATTGCTTTGTCCTAGTTAAAAAAAACTTGAGGTCATCTTCCTCTATAATGTACCATGGTTCACTTCGTGTAGGGCTTTTGTGTGTTGTGTTGAAGAAGACATGATGCATATTCTAATAAATAAAGCTTGAGGTCATCTTCCTCAACCATACTCCACTCTACATTTTATTAGTCAGCAAATCTTCAACTTGCATTGATTGAGTCGCTCATAATTTGAAACTCGGTGTTAGCACCACGCAAAACAACTATCCCCTAAAATCTAAATTACGTCATTATTGTTCCGAACTTCCAAACCTCTATAGAAGAAGCATGTTCATTTTCATTACCATAACTATCTTCCCCTAACGCTACTTTCTTCTTAGCTTTCATGCTCGGATTTCGATAACTAGAACTCCAAAACACGTCCCACCACCTTATCCTAGGAAAAATGCTCGAAAGTTTTTGCGAATGTTGATGCTCTGAAGCATTTTGACTAGCGAGAAGTTCTATTGTGCAAGAGCTCGCTAGAAAGATGGACCTTGATCACAACAACAAAGGTGGGCGCGAAAGATGGTGAAACCGCCATAGCCACGAATTCAAGAACATGATGTAATTCCCCAACTCAGGACCCAAAAAGAAATGTCCAAATTCTAAACTTCAACTTTATTGACTCTCACAACCACATAATTTTGCTACCCATATAGTTCAATTCTTCTACATAAAAGGTACATCTTGTTTAGAATCTAGAGCAAAGTCAATTATGCCGAACTTGAGACCAACAAAACGAAATTGTCCAAACTAGAAATACTTGTTTGGGAATTTTCCTTTCTTTTCTTATTCTTCTTCTTTCTCTCTTTTCGACAACTACTTTATTACAACACAACAACATCTACAATTTCAAATCGTGACAAAGAGGAAGATAGAACCAAAGTATGAGATGGAATAGTCACGTGAATGCACTCACTAGTACTAGATAGTTAGAAGACCCCTAATCAGTGGGGTCCAAAATTGGGGTGAACAATTTTAATGCAAAAAAAAAAGCAAACAAGCAATGTCGTGTAGTGAATTGTGTGTACACTACATATTTTGCCCATGACTTTGGGCCCTCGGAAACTAGTAGTTGACGAAGCCAAACAAAAGAGTAATCCACGTATAACACCAACTCCCAAGGCTTCCCCCAACGTGAGGCTCGTAGTTTGAAAATTAGAGGAGGCTACATTAGTAAGGTAGATATGCCAAAAGTTAATTAGTACGGTCAACAAATTTTGATCCAGTTTATGGCTAGATGGGCATTTATGTGTACATGATGTTGGTTATTAGTTCATAATCAATGGATAAATGAATTTTATCAGATAATAATCGAATGTTATTATACTAACCTTTAACATTATTTTAACAATGAGTCATGAATGTGTTCAAGGTGGTTTGGTGCTAGTTTTGAAACACAACCAGCACAAACCCCCCCACACACCCCCCCATAGGCTAATGCCAAAATATATCATGTTTTGATGACGGTTTGATGTCAATTTCAATCGTCTAAAAGCGCCCCACCTCAAAACACATCCCTTGAAAACCTAAACATTGAAACTTACCACCCATTGAAACATGGTAAATTTTGGTGGGCAACTCAAAACAAGTTTTGATGCATGGGTAGTCCAATACCCAAAACATACCACCCAACAAAACATGTAAAGTTTTGAGTTTCGACCCCATGCACACATGTTCCATGTGCCCCCATGCAAAACACATCCATGCCCCATCCATGATGCTTTTAATTTTTTTCAACTTTCCCATGCTTGGTCCATCTTTCATCAAACTATTCCATTTTGACAATTAATGAAAGTAATGGAATAGGTTTTTAAATTTGGGTAGAATGGATTACCAATGGCATGTGTTGTGTGTCAATTGTCACAACTATTTACAACCCATGTTTTGGTTAGGGTTTAGTTTCTTTGTATCATTTCTTGGTTTTGTTACAGCTATGAACTTTCTTTCTTTTCCAACACAAGCATGAAGTGATCCAAGCATAGTGCTCCCTTCATATTGTCTTCCATTATTCTTAATAGAACAATCAAATAGAGGAAACATGGAAAACGAAGGAATGGACTTGATAGTAAAAAATGTGAAAATAAACAAAATAGTTTTTGTGGAAACTTACACTCATGAAGAATGACTATGATTACTTTAAGAATGCCATAATCAATGCCGAACGGATAGGAAGGAGTTTGTTTATATTTATTGTCATGTAAGAAGAATTTGAAAATGAAAATCAATGAGCATCGAATGAAGGGGTGTGACAAAGTTGTAGATTTCGAAGAAAAACCTTTTAAATTTAAATTGTACTCACCATTAAGAAACGCAACAAAGGGTGTGCATTTTGCGAAAGGTGAAAATATTTTGGAATATAAGGTAAAGGCAAATGCATTGTCAAAATCCCCACCCTTAGAGATTTGTAACAAAGTTCCCAAGGAATTTGTGGTTATCCATAAGAAATGATTCACAAGACATGGAAGCCAACCAATCAAACAAGTTCCAAAAATAGATAAGATATAAAAGCACCCCATTTCACCAGAAATTATCCCTTGAGAGAATTTGCAACACAATGGTATTGCATCACACATTGTCTATGTGAATCTTCAACATTGTAATAGTTCTTTAAGTTTTGACAAGTTACTATTAATTATAAACCGCTAGAAAAGAATTAGTCTAATTTCTAGTTGTCAATTAAAAAGTAACTAGTATTAATTCATGTGAAACATGTTACAAAGTGTGTAGTTATGTTTTGATCATTGAATTTTGATAAGTTTCAAACTTTTTCCCACACAAATATCATGTTTCCAATAGGGTCAAGACCAAAGTCATTAATCATTCAAATTTGACTTCCATGTTTCAACTTTCTATCATTTATAATGAAACATGTTACGATACTAATGGGTATGTTCTTGTGATTAATTACAGAATTCCTACAACAAGTATTGTGTTTTGAATCATGTCTACACCAATTTCATCATTCCTTCATATTCAGGATCATGTTTTGACTTTCACAATTGCAAAACATGAAGTAAAAGTTAGTGATTCTTGATAGGCAAGTTCTAGGGGTTGCTAATTGCCATGTTTTAGTAGGTTAACATGTTTTGAGGGTATAATATATTTAACCTCATAATGCATTTACCCACCAAAGTTCTTACATTCAAATCACAATTTGAACAATGAAAAGTTGAAACATACAAGGGCTTTGAATATAGTCTTGCCATCAACAAATTTGGGTACCCATAGAAAGGATTTACATACTTTAACATCAACTCCCAAAAAGCCAAAAGGAGACAATGTGGACATGAAGCATAAATTAAAGCTTGACATGGTGTTTTGTAAAAATATTGCCTACACAACAACACATCTTGAGTTTTGAAATTGGTTTGAAAAATGATCATTGTCTTTTTCGACTATGTTTATAACTATCTGGTCATAAAGATTACTATGTAGTTGCAAAGGACATCAAAATGCAATGTGGCATCATGGTTTTGCAAATATAATCAATATGACAACTTGTTCAATTTTTGGGTAAATATATTATTATTTCTGAATTTATATTAAAATATTTGAATGAATTTAAAATATCATTTTTTTGCAACCAATAACAATTAATAATGATGATGGTGTGGCATGCCATGTGTCAACAAGGTGTTACAACTAGTAGTCAACCTCATGAATAATTGCATTTATTAATTAGTTAAAAGTGTTCATAATGCCAAAACATGTCTTTTATGACTTGTCCTATGTAACTACAATGTCCAACACACTTAAGGAAACGATGAAGAATATTTTTAGAACTAATAGTTAACCAAATGACTCATGACATTAATTTCAATCAAATTACATTTATTAATTGGTCAAAAATGTTCATAATGCCAAAACGCGTATTTTATGACTCGTCTTATGCAACTACAATGTCCAACATGATTAAGGAAATGACGAAGAATGTATTTAGCAATTACTAGTCCACCTAATGACTCGTGATACTAATTTCAATAAAATTGCATTTATTGATTGGTCAAAAGTGTTCATAATGCTAAAACATGTCTTTTATGATTTGTCCTATGCAACTACAATGTCCAACACGATTTTTTAAATGACTAAAATTGTCTTTAACAACTAGAAATCAACTTAGTAGTCTAGGTTTACTTAAATCAACCTAGGGAAGTTGTAGTTAATCTAGGCTAGGTTGGTAGGTAGTAAGTAGGTTAACCTATGTCAACCTAAAATGGCCTAATTTAATTTGAAGCTAAAAATTTTGATTTTTGTAATTTTGTGTCAATAGACTTAGTATTAAACAAATGTGATAGTGCAATGGATGAAGACTTGAACCTCGAAGTGGAGGTGAGGGGTTCAAGTCCTTGTTCTTACAATTTATGATACCTAGGTGATTTAACCTAGGTTAAATAACCTAGTTTAAGGAGCCTAAACTAGGAGGTCAAAGTTTATTTTTAACCTAAGTGACCTAGCCTAGGTTATCGCTTAGGCTAACTAGGTTAGACTAGCTTTTGGCTAAGCTAATTATCCAAGTTACCTAGGTTAGGCTAGGTTGACTTTTGGTTAAATTAACTACCTAAGCTACCTAAGTTAAGCTAGGTTGACTTTTGCTCGTGTGATGATTCATCATTGAAAATATGTTGATAGATTTTTTACACATGTCATCTATTTATTAAGGTGTCTTTTGGAACTTTTAGTTGAATAAAACATTTAAATTGACATGGCATGGCATGCTTTGCAAAGTGCATTGAAGTTTTCTTTCCTATTTATTTTGACTACCAACTTTTGGCTACAATTAAAGTTGTTTATTGTTATCTACTTTTTTCCTCAAGAAACAATGGTAGGTTATTTGCCTAATTATTTTCCCCCTATTTTAAAATGACTATGTGTCACTGAACACTAGCATATTTGAGGTGTTCAAGTTTGTATAAATTTTCAATCAAGTACCCAAAACACCCAACAATTCACTAGGTGGGCCTGACATTTGGTGACCATACCATAGACATAGAACCATGATTTTTGGTTTAATAGTTTTCTTGTTAATAGATTTAGTAGAAGTTATTTTTCTTCATTAGAAAAACAAGTATTATTTCTTTCAAAAGTTTCATTGTTTGTGCAACTTTTTTATAAATTTTTTTATTGTACGTGTGAACCACTTTTGTATGTGCAAGATGACAATCATGTTGACAAGGAGTATGAAGAAGCAAATGAACGAAGGGTTGCAACGAGAAGGTGGGGATGTAGTTTTTGTTGGTCAAGGAGGATAGTTTCACATGATGGATTAGGAAGGCCTTGCTAACTACCCTACACGTGGCAAAGCAATAGGAGGTTGGAATCAACATTGAAAGAGGAAAACCATACTAACACTAGGATTCATTGATGGAGTGTTTGGTCATGATTACAGAGGTGGAACCTTTACAGGGTCATGTTTAAACTTCAACCAAAAATATGTTTTTTAATACTAAGAGACTATTGCACCCCATATTCGAACCTTAGAAATTGAAAATTTTCAACTTCAGAAGAAAATCGAAGATATGGTTGAATTTTTTAAGAAGGCTACTTTTGAAACTGATGGTAGTAACCAGTCTTCAACAATGAAATCTTTGTGGGGAACATGACTCACGTCAAATGATTACAATATTGCCCACTTTCATTGTGATCATTGTGCACGAATACATGGCAAGTTAATCATTGCCTACCATGGTTTGTGCATGTTCCTAGGTCTACATAATAGATGACTTCTTATGTTTACATAGTCTTCCTACAATGACCCAACATTTTTGCCGACTTTTGAACATATTAATTTGATTTCGAAATATGGAAAGGACTTTTCATGGAAACGTGACTCAAATTTGTCAATTGTTTAAAATTAAAAAAATGTAAATTGCGAGACTTTTATATTAAGTTCAATAGTATATAAATTATATTTTTTCTTATCTTCATATCTATGATATAACCAAATCTAACTACATTACTTTCTAGATGGTCATCACTTTGGTTACTTCACAAAATCCCAACAAGAACCCCTACCACAAATGGTTCCATTTTCTATGCATCAAATGTCTCCTCCTCTAAAGGTGCACATGTCTGTCCTTGTTGACATGCTAGAATTGAACACTTCTCCTTTGCACATGGTCCACACCTTGCCTATTCTAGGAAGTAGTTTGCAGGCAATAAAAAAAATAGTTGTTATTATTTGTCAATTGACTCCCCTTAACCCATCCATGGTTCCACACCACATATATTTGGAGCTAGTATTATGGATGGAACATGAGTGATGCTAGCTAGTATTTATCG
>Ga0116230_10000690_pt1 | contig 30262 bp, 16 predicted proteins | sample S1TSphfallax_3_FD_88678 | JGI IMG/M metagenome (GOLD analysis project Ga0116230, IMG submission 88678) | Host-associated microbial communities from peat moss isolated from Minnesota, USA - S1T2_Fd - Sphagnum fallax MG | ecosystem: Host-associated > Plants > Peat moss > Unclassified | place... | reverse complement strand
ATGGCATTGGCATCCATAACAATTTGTCTATGATGCCTAAAACAAATTAGGGAAAAATATATATTTTAATTTACATAAATATGCAAAAATTTAATATATGAAAAGTTTATAATTTAAAGATTTACATGCATCCTAAACTTTGCATGCCTGAACATTTTGACCTAATCACTAACCCATTCAAATATAAATGTGAAACTTCCCAAATATTTATACATCCATTTTTTAAACTTATGGTAAATGTAAAATGCAACTCTTGAATAGTTAATTTAACAACATTCAAAGCAAATAATTCAACTCATGTGCAAATGTTAATAGTTCAAAAGATACAAAAAAAATCATTAAACCATTCAAATATAAATGTGAAACATTTAGTTGTTGTGTGTGTTTCGATATATATAATAAATGCAATATGCAATGTTTGAATAACGGTTTCAATAAACTCAAAATGGATGATTCAACTCATGTAAAAATGTTGATAGTTTGAGAAAAGTGAAAAAATCAATAAACCATTCAAGTATAATTGCAAAATATTGAGTTGCATTTGTCTAATATATTATAATATTTATTTAAAAATGAATGGTTCAATTTTAATAATTGAAAAGATGTGAAAAAAAAACACTAATTCAATCCAATATAAATTTGGGGTTTTTAATTGTTACATGTGTTTTAATAGATTATGGTAAGTGTAAAATGCAACTCTTAAGTAATGGTTTCAACATGTTAAACATTGATAGTTCAACTCATGTATCATGTTAATTAAAAAAATGTTAAAAAAATCACTAACCCATTATAATGCATTGTGTAAATAAAGTTAAAGGTTACTTCAATTTCCATGTCAATAATGTGAAATTATTAAATTATTAAATAAGGTTCAAACTATATTCATAAGTGAATAACGTAATGAACATAACAACTATGAATAATATTGACCATTAATTAGTGCAATAAGCCAATTGCAAACTTAAAATGGCCAAATGTAGTTGAAATATAGTTAAATCAAACAATAGTCACAATGTGTGAGGGTGGAAAAGGACAAAATTTGCTTTTGTGCAATGTGAAGGCGCAATAATGCTTAATTAAAGTTTTTCAAACCTTTATAGAACAAAGGTACATAGATTTTGACAAGGTCCATAAGGATATTGAATTTATGGGTAGCATGTCATTTTCATTAGAGCAAAAGGTCATTTATTGTAAAAAGGTCTCATGATGCTGCAAGGGGAGATTTTTGAAAAAATTCAAGATGGTTTTGGCTATTGAGTTAGTAGTGTTATGGCTTTGCCTTCACATCTTGTTGAGGTTAAAAACTTGGGTTTCAAAAAATATTTGATGATTGAATGTTGCCCATATTATGGGTTGGGGTTTTCATTAATGTGGTTAAGGACAATTGCTTCTTACAAACATTTATACCACTATTGGTGCGCTAATATGTATTTCAACACCTCATCCAAATGCATCCACCTTAACTATGAAGAGGAAATGCACAAAGCATGGTAAGCTTTTTTTGGTATTACAAAACATGGCATTGTCTTCATGTTTGAATGCATGTTGAAAGCACCAAGGCCAATTAAGGTTCTTCCCAAGCACTACTCATCACAATCTCTTAAAGGTATATTGTCACTTTTTAAACATTGTGTAGAAAAGTACACTTGAATTACATATATTTTTGTACATGAAACTAATATGAATAGTTTAGGGTCGTATCAAGATCCAAAAATGTGTATCCATAGCAACTCACACCATCTTTGTCTAGTCAATACTTTCTGAATTTTAAGTTTGAAATTTTTGGAAATCCAAATTATGCAATCATGTTTCAAATTTGAAATTTCTTTGTAAGTCCATGTCAATGCCGGTTTTGTGAACAAATTTGTCATTCATTGTCCATGATCGTATGCATTGTTAAATAAATTTTTAATTGTGAATAGGCAACCATAGAATAAATGGCAAATGTTGGTATTATCTAATGCAATGTCCACAATAAGGACAAATGTCTATAAAAGTTCATTGAAACATTATGGGTGTTTGCATGGGTGTCAATTGAAAGTGTTACACATGGTGTCCATGAGTTTTGTTATCTCTAAAAGTCCAATGAAGTTTCCATAAGTCCTTAATAGTGTAATGATGTCCACAATTTTGTCCCTAATAATGCTAAGGGTGTTTGCAAAAATCCATAATAGTGTATTGTTGTAGTCAATAAGAATGCCATTGTTATTTGCAATGTCTTCAACATTGCTACATGTTGCTACAATAGTCTTTAACAATGCTACATGTTGGTGTAGCATTCCTTAACAATGTAAAATGTTGTTTGCATTAGTCAATAGCAATGCCAATGTTAATTGTACTGTCCCTAATAGTGCTACATGTTATTACAAGAGTCCTTGATAATGCAATTTTGATTGCATAAGTCAATAATAATGTTAATGTTATTTGCAATAATCCCTACCAGTGTTACATGTTGCTTACAATGGTCCTTAATAATAATAGGTTATTTGCAAGAGTCCTTAATAATGCCAATGTTGTTTGCAAAAATCTAATGTTGATAATGCTAATGTTGTTTGTAAAAATCTTAAAAAGTGCAATGTTGTTTGTATATAGAAGTCCTTAACAAATGGCAACTTTGATTGTGAAAGTTGCCAATAATGTTAATGTTATTTATTAAAGTCCTTAAAAACATGCATATATTGTTTACAATAGTCCTTAGTATTGGCAATGTTGTTTGCAAAAATCCTTCTAACTCAATGTCAATGTTGAATTTGTTGAAGTCCACATTTCAATCTATGGTGAAGGTTTAGATATACTGAAAGTCTATGTTGTTTGTAAGGTATAAAACATATTTCAAGAGCACTGATATAATTTTGTTTCATCTAATGTTACTAAGGTAAGAGCACCATCTTTGTATTCAATAATTACAAGTATGATCTTAGCTTTCTTTAATTGTACATGATTGATCCTCATGAATAGTCTTTAGTCCATGTCATTGATTGAAATAGATGGTTAGTCATGAACTTTCTTTTGCCAAATTGATTCTGAAATCAATCTTGCATTGAATATTGATTTATATGTTGTTTGAATGAAATAGATGGTATAAAGGCTCTACTGGTGGTTCATCCACCATGGGCATCAATCTCTTTTTTAAATGCTCAACCTTCCATTGTCAAAGGTGGCATATCAATTTTGAACAACAACAATCAATATGTTAGCCCAAGTGTTGGTAGTGCCTTTCAGCTACAAATAGTTAAATTCCCTAATGAATTGGTAAAGGTGTCCACTCCTAAAAAATTGAAGCCCTCTCCAATTCTATTGAAGTCCAAACACATCCAATGGCTCATCCAACAAGCAAAGAAGAATTGAAGCTATTAGAGGAACCAAACATTGAACATAATAATGATGATGAAATTCAAGAAGAAAGTTATAGAAAAGATGAAATGGAGGTTGAAGAGGAGCATGAAGAAGAAGGAATGTGTAAAAGAACATGAGGACATTGTTAATCTTGAAAAAACTCTTTCCAATAAAATGAAAACATTTGTTGCCAACAAACCCAAGAAAGTGATGGGAGGAGGTGGGTCATCACAATTTTTTTGGTAAGAAGTCAAAACCAAAACTAATCCTTGAATAGGCTAGTATTGTGACCACCACATGACATGCAACCACATAGAACAAGACACAACAATCTGCATTAGGTAAAAGTAAAACCTAAACTCAATGAATAATAATAGGCTTTTACAAGGCTTTTCTTTTGAAGTTTAGTAAGTACGTATAGTAAAATTAAAAGTTTTCCAGAATGTGGATCTAAAATTTTCACAACATGTTTTGTATTACATCTAACAATGTATTGAAAACACATGATGTTTTTTGTTTCTACATTTAAATTGTGCCTTAAGGAATTTGATCCTTCCACTTGGTGTTTTGTGCTGACCATACAATCCATTAACCATTACAAAATTGTAGAACTAGAAGATGTTAAAAAATGTTTCAAACTTATTCCTAAGTGGTTGTTGGTAAAATTAGAATGAATAATTTGTGTAGTCTTGAGAATGCTTCAAGACCATTATTGCATCGCAATTTTTCTACTTATTATGATATCTTGAAAAATTGGATTGATAAACAAAATGACTAATTATTGAGATCATTAGAGAACTTCAGTTCTTACAATATAGTTATGCTCTTGAAAAATATATATGTACTGGAACAAAATAATGTTCTAAAAGGTCATTATAAAACTTTTATGAACTTCCCATAGATACAATGTCATCAACCATCCTAAGAATCTTTGTTTATTTGGTTGAACAAGAATGCTTCAAGACCAAATTATAACACAAATTAGTTTTGTTGACATCTATGCCATCAAAAAAAATTGTTTACTAGACAACCAAAATTGTTTCAAGACCATTATATAACACCGTAATTAGTTTTCTAACAATTATGCCATCAACACATTCGTATGTTATATGACAAATTCATAATGTTGAAATTTGACCATGTTACAAAACATTAGATCTTATTACATAACTATGTTAGATCAAGAATTTATGTTTATTGGAACAACATAACATGCTTCATGACCATTAATTTTTTTAATTTTTCTAATATAATGATATCTTCATCAAGAACCTTTCAAGTTTATTTGACAATCACAATGTTTAAAGACCAAATTGTAACAAATTTTAGTTCTTTTAACAACAATGCCATTAAGCTAAGTGCACAAATCAGTGGATCAATTTGCCATAGATCCAAAGTCCCTATTTATTCAAAATCTTAATCACATTTTGGAAATTATAACTAATTTACCTTGATTTCCTCCATATTATTTCCATGCAATTAATGTTTCATTTAAAGTTGTTCTTTCTTTAAACATGTAAATAAAATACCATAAAACATCTCTTCCTCTAATATGAAATAAAAAATGCTTTCTAATTAGCCCACTCAAAAGTCCATAAGTATAATCCTAGAATTCAATTAATTTTTTTTTGGACCTTTAGTTTCCTTATTATGACATCTTATTAATTTTAAGTCCTTAACACACACCCATCAATCAATGGATCATATCATGGTCCACAAAGAAATGACAATCAAAAATTTACTCCATAAATTTTGAGTCCATAGCTTTTATAAAAAAAATTGATGATTTTGTGCATCATGTAGATATCCAAGTTAAGATCTTTAAACCAAGCTCATTTTAATAAATTTCAAGATCTATAAAACAACACGGGCATTGCAATGGCAACCACAAGGCAAAATTAGCTTACATGACATTCAAATTGGTCCACCCATTCAAGTGCATGCACCAATTAGGAAATTTTGTTTACTTGACAACTAGAATGTTTCAAAATCATTATAACATTTGAGTTCTTCTAGCATCTATGCCATGATCAAGAATTTTTCTTTACAACATAATGCTTCAATTATTCTAACCATTACAAAACATCACATCTTATAATAGTTATGCCATCAAGAAATTATTATGACTATCCATTAAAACAATAGAACATGCTTCAAGGCCTTTATAATACTTCTAGTTCTTCTAATAGCTATGCCATCAAGAAATAAACTTGTTTAATGACCAAACAATGTTTAGGATTTTATTGATGCATCGAAAGTCTTCTAACAATCATGTTGGATCAAGAAATTTTGTTTACTTCAACACCAAGAAAATGCTTCAAAATCATTGTTTCATGTTGCTAAGATTAACAATTGTAACACATGTATGCCATCAAGAAATTATATTTACTTGAAGAACAATAGTTTCAAACAATGCAATGTTATTTACAAGAGATTTGCAAAAGTCCCTAACAATGCAATGATGCTTGCATAAGTATATGATAGTGCACAATGCTATTTATAGAAGTCCCAACAATGTTCCTTATAAGAGCTCCTCTAATAGCTAAGATTGCCATCAAGAAACTTAAATACAACATTAATCATAGTCAATACAACATTTACAAGGAATTTTTTAACATAGAATTTTAAGTTCTTAAATTTGAGGTTCAAACTTGGGTGGCAATGATTGTAAACCACATTGGATTGGAGGGGAATTGAACCCCCTGCTATTATGAACTCCCTATCTCACAAACTCTTCACCAAGTTAAAGAAAAATGCACACCATTATAGAATAAAATGCAAATAGACAAACAATTGGACATAACAAAGATCTATTCATCCATTTTTGAAGAATCAATTTTACTTCATTAATACCTTGTAAAATTTCTCTTGGAAGTTCATACACATAATCATTTCCAATCATTTTATGATTGCTTGGTGGCATCAAAAATTTGATCCCTTTAACCAAATGGGAATATATATAAACAAGATGTCTAAATCCTTTAACAAAACATACACTACAACAAAAGGTGTCCTTGTACACCAAATGATTTCATTGGATTTTGAGTGAATTCATTGGTCATAGTGAACAAGACCTAGTGGGGAAGCAATGAATTCACTTGTCTAGTGAACAAGGACTAGGGAACTACACCCACATTTTGTACTAGTGATAAAAAAAAATTCATTATTTCCCCACTTTTGGTAGTAGAATCTTATTACTACATCATCATGACCTTTATCAAAAGTCATCCCCCACCAATTTGTAAAAATGTTTTTTTCCTTATGAACTAGATTAATACACATAATGAACCAAAAGGATGCACCTTCAAATTTTTGTCCTTTGCATTGATAACAAGGTTGTGACCAATTTCCAAAGCACCAACCAATTCATCACATGTGTCACAAGACACCATTTACCCAAAATTATGTAGGAACCTATTTACAAGAATATAAAAAAACCACATTCAACAAATTAGAAAAAAATTAATGGACCAAAAGTTGGAAAGGCCTACTACCTTTTAGTCCATAGTACAAATCTTCGACATCCCATCCATTGTATATGGCATTTCACAAAAACCTTATGTCTTGGGGTTGTAGTTGTTTTGCCACCTGATGACCTATCCACTTGACATTAACACATTTAATCCAAGGACTATTGAAACAAAATTCACAAAAACATGCCAAACCTCTAACAAACAACTGTGTGAGGTCTTTTTTGTTAAGCAAATAGATAGAGTGCTTTTTCATGGTCACTTTGACAAGATCACACATAAATATGAGAGACGCCCTATCCACATCTTCAATTCGAACATGCAAAAAGATTCTTTTGAGTGGTTTGCATGAACTACAATATGTTTGGGCCTACTTGATAGGTGTTCTTGCAAGAACATAACCACCTCCTTAACATTTTGCAACTTGGCACCATGAACATTCAATCGCTTTCTATGGAATAACCTTTTGATCACAACCCCTACCCCATCATGGGGGCCTTTCCTGTGGCCTATACAAAAAATAAATCCAACACATCTTGCAACCCCAAGTCATTTTGGATACCATGATACAAAGTACCATGGCTTGTTATTCTTGAACCGAGATGCACAACCATCATTCCACACCCTTGATGCCATTGCAAGGCAAAATGTCCATTGTCTACCATGTATTGCTAATGTAATTTAAAACAATGTTGAACAAATTTTAAACCATGTTTTCTATCATTAGAGATGTAGAAATGATATTCAATTAGAATTTGTGAATATTCATCATGTAGTTATAATGTGGGATTATGACAGAAACAAATATGTACCAAAATCAACATCTAATATGTATGCCAATGCATACTATACACCTCAGTTTGCATTTCAAACCTATAGTTTTTAGCAAAATTGACAATAGACACCATTGTGTTGGTTGGAAAATGTTTGATATAGTGTTTGAATTGTTTATCTTCCCACCACATGTTTCAAAATAGTGTTTCACAAAGTGCTATAATTTTGATTTTAAGTAGTCAATGAACTCATTCGAAATCTACATTTGTATACCAAGGTCAAATTCTTCAATGCCTTGCTAGACCTTGCCATTGTGGTCTCAAGAGCAAAACGCCTCCACGATATCAACATCACATCTAAACCAATAACTTCCTTTGGACATAATGGTAATGTAATTGTATCCCACACCTTGAACATTCCTCAAACAAACATTTTTGTTTATGCCATTCATCGAACTCATTCATTTTGCACACTATAGCCTCCCAGAGTTTAGTCAATCCTTTGTAAGTTGTACAAGAGGCTTGGCATGGATGGCCCCCATGACTACACACATGACAAATGTAGTCACACAATTGGTTCTCATGGACAATGTTGTTTGTCCTCATCAAATTCAATGCAAGCCTCAATTTGTATAGCTCAACATGGTATGCATAACAAGTGTTCCTATCCTTCATTGGTTTGACAAACAATGACTTGAGTGATTTAAATAACCTTTGCCCAATACTTGCCTCAAGGTGTGCAACTTGGAATTAAAAAAAAACTTAATCTACATACATGAGTATACACACATTAACTTGGTAGTTTGGTATGACATAATAATTTAGGCACATATAGTGACATGGTATGAACAATCCTTACACAAGACTAGATAAAAATCTCCTATATGATACATTCACACACCTAATATAAGACTTTATGTACAAACATAAAAATACATCATATATAAGTTCAAAATACAAACTCTTACATTTAGTCCTTAACATTCATTTTAGTTAACATGGTTCATATGTTTAATTTGTACATAGTACATGCAACAATCCATTGAGTTACATCTGCCATGGCAAAATAAGCCTCAAGAGTACACAAAACTCATAAAAATCACAAAATAAGCACTTCAAAGTCTTCAACAAGCACATTTTTTCACATATGATGTCCAAAACAATGTACATAATATACAACAATCCATTGAGTTACATCCACCATGGCAAGACAATCCCAAGAATACATAGAACTCACAAAAATCACAAAATAATCACTTCAAAGTCCTCACAATCATACTCTTTTGTAACTAATGTCCAAAATAACACATGTATACAAAGTATGAAAAAGTGTAATGAATTACATCCATTGTGGGAAAAAGGTTCAAGAATACATACAACTTACTTCCAAATCTATAATACTCCCTACGAGTCTAATTAATGATAAAGATTTTCAACTCATGTGTCCAAACTACATAATATTCTACAACAATTTCTTGACCTACATGAACAATAGTAAAATAAATACTGAGAAACACAAATGTTTTCCCTTAAAATCTGCTTTGATCTTTGTAAGTCCAACCTTGACACTTGTTCTTAGAATACACATAATGTAATGTGCAAATTCATACTTGGGTTTTCATTAAGAAATGAATTGGCTTCTCTTCAAACATTCCAATCTCCAATCTTTTAATCCTAGTAACATTAGCTCTTGGGACTCATTCAAGTTTCTAATGCCCACCATTTCAAAACAATAACTTTAGTAACAAGCAAAATATAAATCAAATCTTTGTTCTTCATAGCAAGTTTCCACAATGGTGCCCCATTGTCACATATCAAAGATTGAGGTTGTATTACAACATATACATTGTGGTGGTGAACACCAAGCACCTTTGCCATGGTCCTTGTAGATGAAGCCCTTGCACTACCTGTCGTTATTATAATGTGATGTTTAACAACGAGTTGTTTAACAATATAAATGGATCACTTGTTTCCATCAATGACTTATGCATGTTAGCTATTGATTCTTTTATAGCTATGGAAACTTTTGAAAGTAAAAAACATTAGGCATAATGGTAGTCAATGTACTATTTACAATAACTTTTCCTTTTATTGCTTATTTGCTTTTTAGTCCAAGGCATATCAAGAAAAACTTGTGGATAAAATCCACAATTATAACAACAATGCTACATTTATTTTGATCTCCCATGATTATTTTTGTATCTTCCAAAACATAATTGAATTTAGTTCAACACATAATAATTTATTTCCAAGCATTGTGCCACTTTTGTTACTAAACATTTTGTTGGACTCTCCTCAATTCAGCTTGCTTAACTTATGCCAAAAAAATTGTATTAAGTTGTGTTTGAGGCCTTAGCTTACTTACACCCTCCTTGAAGTTTTGTAACTTTCAGATACCCATTATGATTATGCACTTTTCAAACCCTTCAACAACAATAAAAGCAAGTTGTAACTATCCCACATACACCTTGGGCTTCAAATCAATGTTATGTTACATACAAAAATAGATTAGTTTAAAGAATAAACACATGTTCAATTCCTTAAAATGCTACGAAGAATTCCATTCACAACTTTATCACCAAGAAAGAAAATTGCTTTTGACATTAATGGTTTTTAAATGGTCCAAGACAAATACAATGTTTTGAATGAGTTAACAACAAACTTGATTAATTAGGAATATGAACTCTTTGCAGATTTAAGTTACTTAACAATTTGCAATTGCGAATCAACAATAATTGCTAGGTGTTAAGTTTGTTAATTTTGCTAATGTTTTTTTTGTAGTTATACCCACATGATAAAATATAGAACCAATGCAATGTGGCAAGGAGGTAGGCATACCAAATTATGCTTTGACGGTGTAGGTGACAATAATGTAATTTGGCGATGGAATGCAATCCCACCTATGTAGACATGGTGTAGGTAACAACAATGTAATTTGGCAATGGAGTGCAATCCCCTATGTAGCCAACCAAATCTAAAGTATTCACCACCTTAAGATTATTTTTTAGTTAGACAAGTTATGAAGAAAATAAAACCTCAAGTAGGATAACAATTACACAAAATTGTAATCAAAGCCCTAAACCATGCAAAGTTCAAGATGAATAATTCAATTGATGAAAGGTTGATGAATAATAGTGAATAAACCTTGCCCACACACAAAGGCGATATTAGCGCAACAAGTAGATGTGAAGCTCTTTGAACTCATACTTGGCCTACATGTTGCCCACACACAAAGGCGTTATTAGCGTAACAAGTAGATGTGAAGCTCCTTGAACTCATATTTGGCCTACATGTTGCACACACACATTTTTTCCCTCTCCCTCCTTCCTTCCCTTGGGCATGTTTTGTTTAGTCTAGATGCATGCTTGATGAAATGAAAATAACTAGTTTTTTCTCTAGAATGTTGGTGGTTGCATCTTGATTTATAAAAGAATGGAAATTCTCACATAAATAAAGAAACTAATTAAAATAAAAGCTACATAAAAGAAAACTTGGAGACCTTTGTAATTGCTTCAAATGCAAAAATATGCTACAACAAATTGTAAATCTGAAAATGCATTTTCCATCACAACGTAGAAGGGCATGGTCCAACAAAAGGTTCAAAGATAGGTTAGTCACATATATTGTTCACAAACTCCAAACCTTATTTTTGAAATGCAAGATTTACCTCTATTTCAAAATTGTATCGCACTATGAGAAATTGTGTCCATGGAGACCACATTGCCTTGCAACTAGAGCTCAAAAACCATTAAAGTACAACTATGTTCTCCCAAGTCCAACTCCTATGCAACTACAATTTATAAATATGGTGATTTAATAAATGCATTTCCACATTAGAAAATAAATGAATTGTACGGTAGTTGCATTGTAGTTTTAAATGTGTTTGTTATACACACCATATTTACGCATGTAGTCAATTATGTTTGGCTTTTTGAAGAATTGCATTATTATTGTAATTAAGTTAGGATAGTTAAAAACAGGCTACACATTGAACAACTTTTCTACAATTAGCACAAAACTTTCATACATGTGATTATGCCATGTGTCCACATTCCCACCATCCATGAAGTACAAGCTTTGTAATTGGTTTTCAACTATGAAGTTTGTTCATGTAGTTGGTTGGCCACTATGTTGCCATTAAGTGGCCACTATTGCACTACTAGTTGCCCATTATTGTGCCACAACTATGCCATTATGTGACCACCCAGATGCCATTAGTTGTCAATCATTTATTAAGTAGTAATTAATATGTAATATACTAAATTATTACGAACTAATTAGTTAAAATAAATAATATATGAATTCATTAATCAAATTTAAATAATTATTTTTTTAGTTAATTCATACAATAAATAAATAAATATCTAAAATTGGATAATTAATTATTTAAATTAACTAAATAATTATTTGAATTATATTAATTAATTGAAATAGTCAATCTAGATAGTTAATAATTGGTTATTTAATTCAAATAATTATGTTTGACGATTAAAATGGAAAAATTAAAATCAAACACAAAGCATGTGGGAATGTTTTTTTGTAGTTACAACTCAAATGCAACTAGGGTGTAACTAAAAGATTTAACCCACATGCCTTGCTTTCAAAATCTTGTCTCACAAACTATATAAAGGAGGCATTTTCTCTTGCATTTTCACATTAAAATACATGTGCCATGTTGGGATGAGCTCATGAAAGTTTAACCGTAAAGGCAAAACACAAAAAAATAATTAAAAGTTTTATGTGGCTACTTTTTATTCACCTACATGTCTATCTTCCTACCTACTTGCCTATTTGTTATGTACCAACCTACCTAGGTACTTATATATTATTTGTTTCCAAAATTTAATTAAATATGCCACACGGGAACTTTTGATTGTGCCACATGTCATAATTAATACCATCTAAAATGAATAATCATAATGGATGATGAATATCAATATTTTTTAAAAATCACAAAAAAATCCTCATAGTGCCATGTGTTCAATTTTGATAAATGGATGGAAAATGACATCAACATGACATTATGGTTGAAGTCATAGGGGGATTGCATAGTAGTTGAAAAAAAGTTGTTGCAATTGAGTTGCAATGAGTTGCATTAAAGTGAAATTGTATATATGGTGAGTTGAGTATTTTGCACCTCATGCAACTTGTCCAATAACATTCAAGGGTGTAAAAATACAACATGAGTTGCAAATGGTCATTGCAACTCAGAAACTAAGTTGCAAGTCCAATTGCAAAACCCTTATTATCATAATGTCAATTTGAGACGTGTTCACTTGTATGGAGATCCTTGAAATTGCATCAACTCAGGATGCACTCATTTGTATAAAGAACATGATAGTGTCTTAGGCAATGCTCCAAAGGTCATGGCCATCACCATCCATTATGAAAGTTTTTTGCAAGCTATTAATGGTTATGCCATGCTTGTTCCCAAAAAAAAATCCAACTTTGCAAACTATCTTAACTTGAAACAATGTTAGGGCATAATTGAGAATCCAAGAATCAAAGGTGTAAAAGGAACTTCTTTATGTCACTTTGTAAAAATAATGAAAGGTGCAACAACTTAATAGTTATGTCAATGTGTTTTAGAAAGAAAAAAAAGTTTAATAAAAAATAAATAAAAGCAATAAGAGTTGAGCAACTTTGTGTGCCCAATTCAAACTTGTGAGCCTTAAACCCTAAAGTTTTGTAGATTTGATAGCCCTTGTTTCGCCTACGCAATTGCTGATTTGACTTTTCCTAGAGCTTAATTTAGGTTTGAATTGGTACCACCCTAATAAAGACCATTCTAAATAACTTTCATGAAAAAAAATCTTAAAAAAATAAAAACTAAAAAGGTAAATGGACCTTTGCCAAATATGGACTTTCCAAGGTCTTTAAATTGAAGGGGAAAAAAATTAGTATTTTATCCATATGTTTTGACCTTAAATGCCATGGACCTTCAAAGTTACATGCCTCAAAGTTTTGAAGACTTCCTATAAAATGACTATAAATAATAAGTCCATATGTAAGTGAAGGACCTAGGCATATCGTTATTATAAAGTCCATCATTGCTTGAATATTGGTGGGTTTTCTAAAATTCATTCAAAATTGAAATATTAATTCATTAATGTTTCTTGTAATTGAGTCCCTTTTCAAAAAACTCATGTTTCACATGGGGACATTTCTAACAATATATGTCAAACCCAAAAAAATGGGCATTAAGACATCCAAAAAAATCCATTGTAATGTGTTTTCACTTGATCTCATGATTATAGTCATGAAAATAATATGGAATGCCATAAACAACTATTGTCATGACATGAATGACTACAATCATGATTTCAATTAGATGGCATAAGCAACACATTTGAATTGACTACATAGTCATCTAGTCATGAAGGCATATACGATTAAAGTTTTTAGTTATGGCTAAAGTCATAAATGCCACCTTTTGACATAGTGACTATATGATAATACTTGATCAAATTTTTTTGGAGAACTAAAACATCAATGAATATGCATATGCACTAATTTACATATTTTTGTGGTGTTATAATAACCCCAAGTTTTAAGCAATTTAACATGTGTTATTGATTTTTGATTTTAGTATAATGAGGACTAGTGGCCACAAGCCTTAATATTCCTTTCATGGTGTTTAGTTTTACATTCGCAAATGAAGACATTTTTTTAATGATTTGATATTTTTAAATGTAAGATAATTTAGTATTTGGTGGCTACTAGGTGATAGAGGTTCCATGAGAGCACCAAAATATGCAAATAAAATTTCTTCAATATTATGCTAAAATTTTATTTTTTTGTACTAATTTGATTTATTGATATTCACAAAATAAAAACTTGGTGTTGACCATGTGTTTAATATTTAAATATTTTATGTTGTTCAAATATCTAATATGTCATTTTTGTGTAGGAGTTGAATACATTATGGTATTTTTGGGCAATCCTTCATGTTGTCATGTTTAATTAGTAGTACTATGTCATTCATAAGCTTATTGAATTAAAAAAATTGGAAATCATGTTTAAAATTCATTACAAATTGGTTAAATTTGGTGCCCATTTGATGGGTTTGCACCCACCAAGTTTAATTAAGTTTTAAATTTACATTTTAGTCTTAAATTACTTAAATACATGTTATATACCATTTAAATCACACCACTTGGGACTTGAATTGTCATGGTGTGCAATTGAGGATAATCATTTCTTTTTGCTAGTGGTACTTGCAACTAGGCCTTATTAACTTGGCCATATTTATTATTCCTTAATAATTCTACACCATTTGATTATAAATCTTCATCCAAAATGTATTGAAAAGATTAGTTTATTGTTGTTACCAAGTATGCTATCAGGGAACATAACAAAATAATATAATTTTTTAATGTATGCGGAATCTAGCACCCTGCTTCAACTATGGATAGCACCTTTGACCTTAATAGGGCACACTTTTATTTGATTTTACAAAATGCACAAGTAAAATATGAAGTCCCATATAATGGATTTTGGGTAAATTTTATAATTTAATTAGTTCCACAATAATAATATGTATATTCTGAAAACCAATATATTTAACCAATATAAGATATATGTTAATCCTTGGTATTAAAATAAAAATTAAAACATGTATATTAAAAAATGTATTAAAGATTTTAAGTATTAGATGTTTTAAGGTTTAATTACTACATATATATAGGCTAGGAAGTGAATGAATATTATAAAATGAATTAAAAACCAAATGTGGAGGATTGTGAAATGAAGGATTCCTTCACACCATTGAGATTGAATCATTTTGAAAAAAAACTTAAACTATAGATGTGTATTTTGTTTTTTTGTTTTTGATATACTTAATTGGAAAAGATGTTAAGTACATATGGTATGTCAAAAAAATACATATTTTATCATATGATTTTACCAAGCTCAATTGCATCCTCATCATTCCTCATAACTATAAGTACTAAAATTCATTTTAAAATATAAGGTCTCAAAATTTGAGATAAAAAAATATATAAATAAATTTAAGGTGCTTCAAATATTTACATATTAAAATATTAAATAATAATAAATTGGAAACAAAAAATTCCTTAACATAATATCCTTAAACAATACCTTGTTTGGCGTACATCATAAATTTAACATGCAATGTATTAATAATGAAAATAGTGTGAAGTTCGTTCATTCATAGGTTTGTACATTTTACACACAAATATCATGTGTTGAAAACGTGTTTGACACATGGATAAATGTGTTAATGTATGGAATATGAACCTATAAATGAACAAATGTTACACGAATTCCACATCTTTTTATAATTTGTGTCAAACATGTTCTCAATGCACATTACTGTGTGAAATGTACAAATTATGAATGAATGAATTTTGCACAATTTCCAACTAAGTCATGAAATGTTAAGTTTGTGATGTAAGTAGTGTAATTTTTTTCCATATAATGTTTCCTAGTATGGGCACCTTACATGTAAGAAATAGTCACTTTCAATAACATTATATGCAAATGAGAGACATTATGTGTAAGGTGTTTTTTGTATTTTTTGAACAAAATCATAGTTGTTTAAATTTTTTGCTAGATCTATATTTATGTTGGGTACAACATCAAATTTGACCTTTGAGCTATCCATATTCAAGAAAGGTTTTTCCACCAAAGGGAAATATTTCTTGTCTTTTCCACATGAATCTTTTATATTTTAACTTCATAAATGATTCACCTTATGTGATTTCTTGGATAATTTCATCCTTTTAAAAATTGCAACATGTATTTACATTCGACAAGGCCTTTGATCAAGGGCATTATTAAAAATAGGCCCAAACCTAGCTCCTACCTTGGTTAGGGCCTTCTTTTGGTAGTACCTTTCACTTCGAGCCTTACCCTGCATTGATGTAAAACACTTGTCAAAAAAAGGTACACTCACTAAAACATGTGATATAATTAATAATTTCCAATGTTGGGTGATGATTGAAGTGTGACCCAATTTTTAAACTAGTTTTCAACTCATTTATCAACTTGATTTTCATTTTAAGAATTGACATGTACCAATATGAAGAATAACAAGGATGAAATTCAATTAAAAACTTTTTACCCATGTGAAAATTGAGCTTTATAATTGCCCCTTTTTTCTTTTTAAATCCTGAAAATCAGATAAGTTCTATGAAAAAACCATATCTAGTTCCTAGGAAAATACAATGGGGATTGTGGACTTAAGTTTTAAGGTGGTGGATGAGGCAATGTGGATTAGGGCATTAGTGTCCAATGAAAAACAAAGTGAAGAATAAAACAACTCCTTTTCTTTTTAGGAATGCTTTATGTTTTTTGAAATTAGTTTGCTTTGTGAGGTCGATGTTTTGTGAAGGATGAACATTTGAAGTTGGTGTTTTGTTGTAGTTTGACATTCACATTATGTATGAGATTTTCTTTTTCACCATCGGTGACATTGTTGGTGCACATATATCTTGATGGTGTTGTTGTTGGTGGAGTTTGGGCTACATTTTTTCATCGTTCATTGGTGATAATAAATTGTCATTGACTCATTGTTGTTGTTGCATCACTCATTGTGTATGCATTGTTATCCACTATTGGTGGTGGTGTTGTTTTGTCATCACTAGTTATGAATTGGTGTTGTGTAGTCATTTACTAATGCTACAACTTTGTCATCATCAACATGTGTTGGGGTTCAATATTTTCAATTGTTGCAGTGCAAGTCATTGTCACACCATTGAAGTACAATATTAGGTACCTTCCTTACTACTTGATGTTAATTATCACTAATTCCTATTGTTGTTCATTGTCATCTACTATTGCTCCCATTAGTTGTGGTTAGGTATTTCCCCATGTCGTTTTTGTGCAAGTGTTGGAGCACGTAGGTAGGGATTAGTGATGTTTCAACTCCAATAACATTTGATAACAAGTAACCGAGGTAATTTTGTTTTTCTACATATTTTTATTGGTTTTTTTTGTCCTTTAGTGATTACAAAAAAATCTAGTCTTTTTTTTTTGTTAATTTTTGAAATTATTTTTCTTTTCAAATTTTATTTAAAAAACATTTCTCATCATTAATTTGTTTCATGTTTATTATGTCCCAATTTTTCATTTTCTCATTAAAGTTTTCTTAAAGCACAATTTTCTATTTTTTGGTCCTATTTTAAAAATCCATTTTCTCCTTTTTAATTTTTGAAACTCTATTTTTTTAGTTTATTATTTATGTTTCATGTTTTCACATTTATTGTGTTATTTTTTAAATTTATTTTGTGGTCTTATTTTTAAAATCCAAGTTTTAATTACTTTTTTTTTTTCCCTTTTGGTGCATGATTTATATTAGCTTTTCATACACATACATTCAAAACATATTAGAAAATTAGTTTAAAAGCTTTGCATAATGGTGACCATGAAAGTTGTTAAAAATGAATAATTTGTATAAATACTTACATTGTTTGGTAGATCACCTTGTTTATAAATGTTATTTGTATGCTTGTAAATGTTAGATCATAGAACTATTTAAGTTTTTGTGCTATTCTTCAAGTGGTAGTCTTTTTAGAAAAACTAAAAACTAAACATGGAATAATATTCAAAAATTGAAAATACATTAAGTAAAAATAAATGTGACATTTTCATTAATGAAATGGTAATGGAAGATGAAGAATTAAATGGAACAAATCCAAGTCTTCAAACATAACTAAACAAAAATCTAAAAAATGATCTAGAAAATTAATTTTTTTGGGGCAAAAGTTGCATGTGCAAAGGAAAATTTGGAAACCATAAAACAAAATGTCATTGTGTTGGGCATTATGTTGTCAATGATAATGAAGATGTTGATTTTAAATCACCTCAAGTCATGTGTTGTGTTATTTGTTATGATAATTCAATTTTAATTGCAAACACAAAAAACTCAAGGAAGGAAGGGCTTAATATTATATAATACAACAAATGGAATAATTGCATTAAAAAAATATGTGTATGTAGACCAATATGTTATTGCCAATAAGTTTGAAGAAGAAATTGGCAGTCCTTTGAGAGGGAAAAAGGAAAAACAACTAGCATTGAAAATACCTAATATATCTATTAGTTTTATATTTATTATTTTTTTATTACTAATGAACCTTTCAAAAAATATAATCTGTAGTAGAAACAAAATTTGGAAGATTTGGGGCTTTTAGTTGTTAAAAATCATTTGCCCTTGCAGTTTGTTGAGAATGTTTGGTTAAAGTGTTTTGATATGCATTTGTGTTCAAGTGTTATTTTTCCTTCTAAAAAATGGTTCTCACAAGAAATGCTACCTAGTTTAGTGGGTAAAACAAAACAATTAATCATGTTTTACTAGCCAAGTGGCAAAATGTCAATATGCATCTCCAAGCTTTGACTTATGGATGTCTAAAGGTGGACATGACATCTTTGCATTGGTGATGATTAATTTTTTAAGCATTGATTGGCAACCAAAGCATGTTACCCTTGGGCTTTTTTTGTGCAATGGATACTTTTGGCTAGAATTTGGCCAAAAAATTGATTGATTTGTTAGAGAAATATAATTTGAAAAAAAAAATTGCTGAGTATGTGAAGGATGAAGGATCCAACTTAAATACTATGACTATAGTTTTGAAATCAGTTGTAAGTTGTGAGGTATTGGATTTGGAGGAAAACTTTCAAAGAGCTTGTTTTGAGCATGCATTTTTTAAAGCATGTTAGTATCCTACAACAAATGAAAAAAATGTGCAAAGAATTGAAATATGTTTTTAACAAGGTTGCACAAGGAGATTTGTAGAATGATGTCACTTGGCCCAAAAAATCAAGAAAAAATAGATAAAAGTGGAATATGCAAATGTCAAATCTAATTTTCCCTCAAGGAAATCCAATACACCATAGAAGACAAGGTTTTTTTTATTGAAAAAAATTATTTGAATTTCCTTTTGAATTTTTCCACAAAATATAATTTAACATATTTTTTTCTTTCACAAATTTGCTAATAAAGTTATCTTGTTTCATGATGCTTGCAATTTAAAGAAATTATTATGTTTTGTTACAACAAGCAAAATAATTTGAGGGTGACTTTAAAAATGCCACCTCTTTTGACATGGCACATTTCCCAAATTATTGTTGATTGTTTACACCATTTTGTGTCTGTTTGTATTTCAAACCAGTGTAGAGTTCATTTATTGTTAAGTGACGCTTTAAATTTTGCTATGTTCATGAGTTTGAAATTCAAGGATGAAATCAAAATTATAATTTCTTTTGATGGCCTAATGGAAGAAGATGCAAGTGTTGTTCTTGAGTTAACATGTTTAATTTCAAACATCAAAAAGGAAGTTGCTAGGGTTTTAAATTATTTTCCTTCTTTTCTAAGGAAATATGAAGAGAATAAAATTTGTAATATGCTTTCCTTGATGTTGGACCTTGTACTTAAGAGTTTTTGTCTTGTATTATCATTTATCAAAGTTATGATCAAGGGAAGGCCATTGTTGAAGATTATTATACAAAGTTCGTATATCCCATGCTTTTGAAATGTTATGAACATTTACACCATTGGGTGAATTTGAAAATGATTTTGCTAACGAAGGAATTGAAGAAAATTGTAGTTTGGATATTTTTGAAATGATAATAAACATCAATGAACTAGCAAGGGAGCTTGTGAATAAAAAGCTATTGATTTTCAAGCGATACTAAGTTGATGTCAAAAACATCAAATGTCTTTTTATGTGGTGTTAGAAACATGAGACCATGTTTCCTATAGTTGGATTCCTTTTTCATTAAATCTATGGGATTGTTGGATCACAAATTGAAATGATTTCCCCCCCCCCTAGTTAGAATACTTACTAATTTATTGAAATGTCGTTTGTAATAAAATAACTTAAATAAATATTTTTTTATGAGTAAAAATTGGCCAATTGATCCTAAGATAAATTGCAAGTTTGGCCCTTCTAACTTGGTAAAGTTAATTGAGATTTGTGCAGATTTAAAAGAGGAATTGAAAAAGTTTGAAGGAGCTTTGAAAAGGGATGAAGTTGTGAATTTAGATGAAAAACGTTGTTTCAAACTATCCTTATAGATTTTTATTGTTTTAAATGTCAAAAAAAAAATCATTTTCAATAGATGAAAATTTGGTAGCTAGGTTGTGAAAACCATCTGAAATTGCATTTGTGAGAACCACTATGTTTGAAAAACTGATTAAATATGAAAAGAATAACAATCCTAATACCTTGGCCAATTCTCAACAGCCTAATTTTAATAGTTAAAAAAAAAGATTGATTCAATTCTCATAACTTTGTACAAGAACCGAAACCAATCGATTCTCAAAAAATAGTGAGAATTGCCCAACACTAGTAATTTCCCTTCCATTGTTTGGGGGGCAAATTTCAAGTTTCACAAGGACCTTTTGGTTCTTCCTCATGTCTTGAGGGTTCTCGTGCTCCTACATCACGATGTTACGATTCTTCATCCAAGGTGGACTGGCACATGTGTTATGTCTGGTAAAGCCCTTGGATGGATGAGGGCATCAACCGAAATTGGGGCCTCCCTCGGCTACCACCTCGGGCAGGCCCTTTATTTCAGTAATGCCCTCATTCTACGGCTTTACCCTACACTTACTGGGCATGGGTAGTCGGTTTCGTGCTGCACGGCAATGGGACCAGATTCGGCACATGCTCGCACGCTCGCTCAGCTATGGCCACTCGCTAGCTATGGTTTGCAGTTTGCACTGTGCCCCTTCTCATAAGTAATTGATTTTGTTGGTCTCTTGTTGCTACTTCTTCAAGAACTGATTAGCATTCTGTTGTTGCTACCTATCTGTTTTAGTAGTTGTTGTCACAAGGGTTATATGTTGTTGCTAAGTGGCTTTTAAGATATTTTATTTTTTTCTGGCGTTGTCGGTGTTTCCCTTTGGAAGGGTGCTTTTTTTTGGCCTCCCTGAACAGTGCATGCCGCAACACTTCACGTGCCTTTCTGCGAATCTCTGCTCCTCCTGCGTTTTACTTTTCTTGCGCAGAGTCCTTTTGAAGCTCTAGATTGGTTGACATTGTCGAGCTACAGGGACGGAAGGAGGGTTTGTGCGTGCGTGCGTGTTTCTGTGCGAGCTTTTTTGCAGTAGTGAAAAAGTATCATGGCCGAACACTTGACGGATGAGCAGATCGGGGAGTTCAAGGAGGCTTTCAGCTTATTCGACAAGGATGGCGATGGTATACAGTATACTATGTTAATGCTGGCTTTTACGTTTTCTTGTAAACCGATCTTGTGAATCCCTTATCGTGTCGGTTCGTCTGCTGCCGCCGACGTTTCTAGGAGAATCATCGGAGGTGGTCGGATGTCGGTAACGCGTGTTTCTGTTTGTTCGCAGGCAGCATCACGATCCAGGAGCTTGGGACGGTGATGCGTTCCTTAGGACAAAACCCGACCGAAGTCGAGCTCAAGGATATGATCCGTGAAGTCGACGCTGACGGAAATGGAACGATCGATTTCTCGGAGTTTCTGAATCTGATGGCACGGAAAATGAAGGTGCGTTTGTGGTGATGATGTGTAAGCATTTTGAGAGCTTGTTATAGAGTGAGTGTTTCCAGAGCAAACTAATTTCCGAAATTTGGGAAGTCCAGTATCTTTCTGGAACGTAAGAAGCTTCCACTGAGTAATCTGGGCTGATATTGACGAGTTCCAGGCCACTCTGCTAAGGTACTGCAGGACACAGATTCTGACGAGGAGTTAAAAGAGGCTTTCAAGGTCTTTGACAAGGATCAGAATGGCTTCATCTCTGCTGCTGAGGTATGTATGTGCGATTGTTGCCCCTTTAATTTACAGTCTTATGTTGAAGTGATTATTTCCAAGGTGTTTTGCTCGTATCCTCCAATTATGAGACCCCCAGAAATTATGTAGAAATACATAATTACTAGAAAGCACGAATAGAAATTTCTTGGAAAATAGTTGAGATGGCTTTTTTGTCAAGGGAGAATCTGCCTGTAGCATGAAACTGTCTTCATGATTTTCAGATTTCCCTTGAATTTTGAAGATTTGCATGCTTCACTAGCCTGTTTTGGTCCTTGCTCAGGAGTGTGTAAGTTCTTTGTCTGGTGTTACTGAGTAAGCACGGGGACTCTGGATTACAGTTGCGGCATGTGATGATAAATCTTGGGGAGAAGCTCACAGATGAGGAAGTTAACCAGATGATTCAGGAAGCTGACATTAATGGTGATGGTCAAGTCGACTATGAGGAATTTGTAAAAATGATGATGGCCAAGTAGTGTGGAAAATGGTGGTATCTTTTTTCTCATCAACCTTCTGAGCAGATTTTTTGGGCAGCAATATGCTGGTGTCACAGACATGCCTGGTTCACATTTTCCTGCAGCAATATGGCAGTTGTTGATGTCTCACAGTCAGATGGCTGTGCCTTTTGCATGTGATGTTGGCAGTTCATGGTTGGTGGACCCAGGTAGGTGCTTTTCTGACTACTTTACCAGTGGCTGGTGAATGACAGTGAGTTTCTGCATTGCAGATCACCTTGTGCATTCCTGTGGATCTATTTTGGTCCAGTCTCCATGCCTTTCTTGAGAGGATATGTATTCCTTTTTGAACTGTGCCATTCTAGATGCTTATGATGAGTTAATTCCATGTCACCTGCAACTGATTTTTGTGATGTCTGCTTGGCATGTGGTTTATGTGGCTTACAAATCAATCGGGGAAAGATTACACTGGTTGTGTACATAAATTTGCAATGATAGTGTTTACTTATAGAATGTGGATTGCCTTCTACAATACTATGGATCCCCAGTGTTATTTTGTCCAGATATTCACTGCAAGATGGCTAACCTTTGCCAGTGAGATGTGCTACAAGTATATAACAAGCAATTGCGATCTTACCTTTGACTAATTATCAAACTTGAGGTGATTGTCTTCTCTATGTAGCTCACAAACCAATGAGGTGAAGATAATTGTGAGTTGTGTTTATATGTGAACCTTTAGTCCTGATGTGATATCCTTAGCAGCAACAGTAGTCATTTATTTAGTCTCCTCTTTTCAAGCAAGTCAAACCCAATTAGCTCCTTTGTAACAGGATTGAAACGAGGGCAAAATAGTGTTCTTGATGAAGAACATGGCAGGGGTTCCACCGAGAACTCAAAGCTTAAAGTATGCATGCTTCTGCAAAATTGATGAATGGGAAGTGATCAAGCAAGTTCATGAAAGATTGCTTTAACTGCCCTGCAGAGTAGAGGCTCATCTCTGTTGAAATATTGACTGTGTTTACCAAGGCAATTTGATTCTATAGACCTTTGAGAATTGTTACATAAGCCAGCTTTGCTTTTGCAGTCATAGCTGATGCTTGAAATGTGCTGGATGTGGTAAGTTAATTGAAGGCCAAGGGTTACATGGCTTGGCCACCCAGCATGTGATGTTCATAAAGTCCTTAGATGGTGGCTTGGGAGTCATATGTAGGTTACAGCACTGTTACAGAATCTTTGTCCTCTGTGATTATATGAGCCACAACAGGTTCAACAACTTATTCAAGGACTTCTGAGTTACTTCACTTATATTGGGTCTGCAATGGGAAGGTTTGCAGTGTCCCTTGAAACCTGTCACTGCCTAGGTAGGTATACATATGTAGCCATACTGTATTTGTATCTGATCCTGGTTTGACACTGCTGTTGCTGGAAAGGCTGTTTGTAGCCTGATGATTAGAGATCACAAGAGTAACTCAAATGATTTCCACCTCAGTGATGATTCGAAAATTCGGCGTCCATGGCATGATGATATGGGTTGTGCTAGCGTACATCTATGATTGCTGCTTGATAACGCTTGGAGGAGATCCGCATAATAAACGTCGTCGGTAATACATGACCCGATGACCTGAAGGTATGGCGAATACGAGACAGGTGAAGGTGGAAAGCCAATCTGGCGGAACTCCACCCCTCTCACTAGACCACTGGGGAGAGCAAACTGTACTTGCCATTTGCAGGATCCCACTTGAGCCCAGGATCTCAACTCGTAGTTATCACGGCAGCACTCTACAGCTCAGGACATATCCATTTTCTTGCTGGACACATGTAGGCTGACAATGACTGACTGACTGTCTTCAGAAAACTAATGTCCTCGACTGACAACGAATGCGAGATGAACTTGTCCTTCACACGCCGCATTGCCTAGGGCGGAGTGCAGAGCCCTTTGCGATGCGGCATACAATCCAGAGTTATGGGCTTGATGCTCTGAACTGAGCTCTAATCCACCAAAGTAATTTTGCATCTGTTCAATGCATCAGCTCTCGAACAGAGTGTAAACCAGAAACGTCATATAACAAATGACACAGTTCAGAGGTCCCATTCTCTGTACCCGCTTGATGCCGAGGTGCTCTCAAACAGAGTGTAAATCAGAATTGTCATGATACTACGCGACATGGTTCGAAGCAATTTTTATTCTCTGTATCTGCTCGTTGCTGAGATGCATTAACTCTCCAACAGCGAGCAGATTTAACACGTCGAAACACATTACCGTATTAACAGCTTTCATTCTGTATCCCATTATTTGTGCTACTGTCCAGTGTGAGGAATGCAGCAAGTAATACTTGGCACATGAGTGTGGTTTAGGGGGGTACACCCAGAGCACCCCTACGAAGGTAATAGTCAAGATCCCTAAGGTTTTGCCGGGAAAGAGGGTGTTCTTGGCATGACCCAGAACTTCCCTAGGAAGCTCTGGATGTACTCCCTAAACTACAGTCTTGCTGCATGTATTGAGTGAGTTTGTACATATGAAAAGGGTTTTGGTGGTCTCTTGTTTACAATTTTGCTCTAGCTTCATATTTATGAGAAATACAAGGATTCTTTCATATATTCTTTGCTGGTGTTCTAATATATGAAACTCTTGTTGCAGGCAAATGGGAAAATTTGGTTTGGATACTATGGGCAAATTCAACCTCCACCGAATACAACGCAGGAGTCTCATATTTGGAACTGAGAAACAGATAAAGATAGAGATGATTGAAGAGAATCTAGATTTCAAACCCTAGATAAGCATTTTGTTTTCACAGGGCTTGAACCTCTGCAAGTGACTAGAACTTTTGTGATGATCAGTTATGCCATCAAGACCAGATGAACTCATCTACATCACAACAAAAGTGCATATGACTGGATATAATTGCACATCAACTCCATCTCAGTTGATAAACCAAATGTAAGAGGGCACCATATACAGCTACCAGTCTCATAGAGAAGAAAGAAAGATGATTCATCATGGCTCACATGTGAGGTGCTTGTTGATGGAAGTGGTCCTTCTATTTTGGAACCATAATTCAGTTTAACAATAGCTTGCAGCTATGGTGGTCACATTGGTTGTAAAATATTCCCAGCTCAAACTGTATTTGACTTGAACTAGTGGCATGGTGAACCCTCATATACAAGAGAAACTTCTCACCTCAAACTTAACCTGTATCTTGTACAGAATATCTTGACTGATTAGTTGCTTTTCCAACCAGAGTCAATTTTCATTGTCTCAACTACTCTTTATTGGTTTAAAGATTATGCAGCCACCACATATCCCTGCATGTTAGGGAGTCCCAGGGATGAAAGACTGGGTGGGAATACCACTATGACTTGTGACTGCAGAACTGAACTAAGATTTGTAACAGCAGTCATTTGAGCTCCATGTCAGAAAGATGAACTTTATCTGTCCCCTCCCCCAATTCAGGGTTTGATACTAAGAGATTGCATTCTTTTTTAGCAAACCTGATAAAATGTTATCTACACGGTCTGTCACCTGTGAGCAATCAGCTTCTGAGCTTCCCATCTCAATTGTATGATACTCCATGCCCATCCATTGTGACATTGCCTGAAAATGTGGGCGTATAAAATATGGGCTCACAAGTTCCAGAATTGCTGTCTTCTCAGGCCTAGCAAACAAAACATGTGAGAGGCCTGCCCCATGTGCCCCCACTATGATTGAGGCTTCTTGAACTTCCCGTAACTGCTCTTCCATTGACATGTGTGCAAGCAAACCATTGACTACACTGACACCCAACTCATCACTTGCCCTCTGGCTTGCCCAAGTCTTAAGAGCGTCCAGAACTTCTTCTTCATTGCTAAGGCGTGATTCAGGCTTTCCTGTATGCCGTGGATGTGCCAAATAGTCTTCCCGTCTTACGAACAAAACTTTTGCAACCCTGGGCTCCTTTGGGGAATGTGTTGCAGATGAAAGATTGAATGCTGAGGTGAACATCTCACCGAATTCTCGCAACCTAGGAGTTTGGTATCGGGAACCTTTTTCTGCATCTGAGGCAGAACACCCCTGGCAAAAGATGCTTTGACTCAGACCTTTGAAGAGGGGGGTATCATACCCTAAGGGTGCAAAAATCAGATGGTTGAAGCATACTGGCCCTTCCAAGTGCTTTGCAAAATTCAGTCCACTGAACATTGCTTGCCACCCATCATCCATACTCGACTGCAAAAACAACCCAAACCAAGAAACTGGATTCACTGTTGTCATGCTAAAGAGAGAGCATATGTCTGCAGGGAACTCTGAGACTGTGGCTTCATGCAGTGGGAGATATTCACAAACATTTTCTTAATAGTTCAACCTCACATACAGGATCATAGCTCAACATGTTGCACTGAAAGTTAGTGGGGCTGCAGATAATGCTTGGTTGAGTTCACTGTGTTACAATTTCCCTCCAGTAATCCGATTGCCAATGCCTACTTTATGTTGTAGAAACTGGGGCTGAAATGGGGGTAGTCTGTAAGATGGAGCAGCTTCTTTACCTTGCAATGTCCATCAACAAATATCAACTGCGGTCGCTGCTTCAGGTTGGCTATCCGCGCAGTAATATATGCACTGTACCAATCTGTGACTGTGTGGAAGAGGTTGGCATACTCAAACCGAGTCACCACCACTACTGGCTGTGTCACAATCTGTATTCAAGCCCCAAGGTCTCATCACACATTGCACACCTCAATCCCAAGGAAAGATTATATACATCATTGGTGAGAAACTTTATGAATGAACTACATAACTGGTAAGGAAGAAACATACCTGAGCACAGGTAACCTCATTGAGCGGAATGGTGTGAATCTGTTCAAACAGGTGTTGCATAGTGTGTTCTTGAATCAGTCCCTGTGGCATCAAGTATTGCAGCAGTGTCTTGTTGAAGAGAGGCTTCCTCCCCCCTCTTTCACGCACAATGATTTGGAATGCACCAGATGTGAAGTAGGGAAGCTCATCCTCCTCATTTCTTCCAATCACTGATTCCAAAGGCTCCCCCCCCTCAGACATCTCAATCTTTTCAGGGTTCATAACCATATTTTTGCCTTCACAAATAGAAGTCCGTAATGTTTCACTATAGAAGCAGTGGAAAGAACCCTCCCCAAGAGGTTCGATCTGAGTTGCCTCTAGATGTTGTGTCTGTACATCTGCACCAGTCAACCTGCCTTCATCCTTGCTCACTGTCCAGGCCCCCATGGCTTGCTTAAATCCGAAAGAGCTTCGGTCCAGCAGTCCACTCTTTCTGTTGAGATTCATCCTCAACCGTGGCTCTGACTCAAAAACGCGGAAGGTCTGAGTAAAGCCATTGCCAAAGAAAGCTTCACAAGAAGCAGGGTCGACAGTTGACTCTGGGGCCCATGATGTGAAGGAGGGCAGGTGAGGCCATGGCTTTTCCGACACCTGAATTACAATGGGAGGGAATTTCGAGGGAGCGTTCTCGCCTCCCCAGGAATGCATCAAGTAGACTAACAATTGCAATACGTTCAACATCACCAGCAACACCACCACTCTCTTCACACATGTCCTCTTGATTCCCCGACACAACCACTTCCTTTTAAGTGTCCCCATCTAGAATTTACAATAGCACAGCCTCCAAACCTCAAACTTCCGTCCCAATCGTCCCCGCTCAAATCCTCGCCCCGTTCTACCGCCCCTCCAGAAGCTAAGAGCAGCAGCGACCGAATCCATACAAAGAACCTGGTCACCTAGAATGGATTCATTTCCCCCTTGAATGCCAATGAAGGAACTAACTTCCTCCGAGTCCTTCTTCATCTTCACCTTTTTCCCAAAGCATCCAAGACAGCTGCTCGTCTCCCTAGAAAATCTGGCTGCCACTTCCCAGAAAGAAGTATGTCGAATTCTCCACATTGGTTATCCACCCGCTCCATCGTATCCTCCTTTTCCCCAATCCCATCACTCCAATCGCCTCCTCCTTCCTTCCCACATCCTCAAACGAGTCCCGCAACCCTCGTTTCACCAGAACACAGAAACACAAAGCAACTCCAATACTAAAAACCACAAAGGAACAAACACACCAGCAACAACAAAATCCAAACTTCCTCTACAAGCAAAAATCCATCCTCCTTTCACCAGAGAACAAACACAAGCAACTCCAACATCAAAAACCACATGGAACAAACACAAGAGTAGTAGCAACAACAACAGGAACAACAACAATAAAACCACGACAAAAATCCAAACCACCTCTACAAACACTAATGATACAAGCAGCAATCCATCCTCCCACAAAGATCAAAATTTTAAAGAGCAATAGAAGGGGAAAAATAAAAAGGAAAAAAAGAAGATTAAAGAAGCCAAAGAGAAAACCCAAATTCTAGCGATAGATGACCGAATCTTACAGGTGCGCGGAAACAGTTTACGCATGCCCCGCTTCGTACGATAGAGGAGAACGAGCACGGTCGCTGCAACGACTGGAGGGTGAGACAGGCGCACGGGGGTGATGGCTTCGGAATACCAACCAAAAGTGCCATGCATAGTCGCAGCCCTACGCTGGGGTGAAAAGCGTAAGTAGGTTTACGAAAACGGCTAGGCACCCAAAAGGTTATGCGAAACAGGTAAAAAGTATGTACCTATGTACATAGGTATTTGAGCTCCGCGTTGCTTCGGAATACCAGCGATGATCAATTATTTTATTTTTCTTCATATGTTTTTGTACGGTTTTTTAATAATTCACCATTATTTATTTATATCAAATTTAATTTAAATTAATACATATTTCATAGACATGAAAAAAACACATTTTTTTTTTAATTTTTTTTTCATATCCATGTTGGTGTATAAGAAAAAGAAGAGTGAAATAGTTATAAAATAGAGGTAGTTATTAGGAAAGGTGGGAGATAGTTATTGAAAAAGAACTTTAATAAAAATAAGAAGTAGTTATTAAGAAAGAAATGAAGTAGTTAGATTTGAAAATGAGGTAGTTATTGAATGGTCTATGGATAACCATATGAAAGATTCCCAAAAAAATCTCCCATATACCAGTTTCATTACTGGTCACTGGAATATGTACCCACAAGAACAAAAAGGGAGGACTCTTCACTCCATGAGGCGACTTCTCATTGGTTGTATGGAAATTCTAATCCTAAAATTGGCTGCCACTACTTTTGCCCTTGGACTAATAGCCCTTCCTAAGAACACCCTACCCATGGTTCCTTAGTTACCCAAGGAAATATCATGATATTAACTCCTTGCAAAGAACACACTAGTTTTCGTTCCTTCTATTTGATTAGTTCATGGGTGCTCTCGTAGAGTTTTTTGTGTGTAAGAGCAGCTACATTGAACAGCCCGTCACCAAGTTTTCTGGAACATTGGGCAGTCCCCAATAGAAGGAACTGTTTGGGTCCCACTCCTCAATAGAGAAGCATAGTTATGCTTACCTTTGCTCTCCCTATTTAAGCTCCCATAATGCATGGCAAGCCTTCTCATTGGCTGTCTGAAATTTCGATT
>Ga0116230_10000689_pt1 | contig 30274 bp, 26 predicted proteins | sample S1TSphfallax_3_FD_88678 | JGI IMG/M metagenome (GOLD analysis project Ga0116230, IMG submission 88678) | Host-associated microbial communities from peat moss isolated from Minnesota, USA - S1T2_Fd - Sphagnum fallax MG | ecosystem: Host-associated > Plants > Peat moss > Unclassified | place... | reverse complement strand
GCGGTGCGCGGGCTGACGCGCCAGTTCGGTGGCCCGGCGGTGCTGGATGATCTGAGTTTTTCGATCCGGCAGGGTGAGTTCGTCGCACTTCTGGGCCGTTCCGGCTCGGGCAAGTCGACCCTGTTGCGCACGCTGGCCGGGTTGGACCCGGCGCCGCCGGAGACGCTGACGGTCCCGCGCGCGCGCGCGGTGGTGTTTCAGGAGCCCCGGCTGCTGCCGTGGAAGCGCGTGCTGGCGAATGTGACGCTCGGCCTGCGCACCCCGAACGCGACGGAAAAGGGGCGCGCGGCGCTGGCGGAGGTGGAGTTGTCCCATCGCGAGAGCGCCTGGCCGCTGACGCTTTCAGGCGGGGAGGCGCAGCGCGCCGCCTTGGCCCGCGCGCTGGTCCGGGAGCCGGCTTTGCTGCTGCTGGACGAGCCGTTCGCCTCGCTGGACGCGCTGACGCGGATGCGCATGCAGGCGCTGGTGGGCGAACTCTGGTCCGCCCACCGCCCCGCCGTGCTGCTGGTCACGCATGATGTGGATGAGGCGCTGCTGCTGGCGGACCGGGTGATGGTGCTGCGGGAGGGTAAGATCGCGTTGGACCGCCACGTCGATCTGCCGCGGCCGCGCCGGCACGCGGATGCGAATTTCAACCGCATGCGGGTGGACTTGCTGGAATCGCTCGGCGTGCGCGCGGATTGAAGTTCGTCAGCTAGCTTGAAATCCCGATTCCACGTTCGCCGAGGATAAGCTCCTCCAGCTCGAAATCATCGGCCCGCTCGGCGCATAACAAGGCTTGATCAATATTTACATAGGCGGGGTGCCCGCTTTTGATCACGATACGATAGAGGCCGGATGCGGCATGATAATCGCCATGGCTGAATTGCAGGTGAGCCAGCCAGGCCTGCATATTGGGTTCCCAGCTTCTCTTTTCATTATATTCGACCTGTAGAGCGTGTTGGATGAGACGAGACGCTTCGGTCAAATCGCCGCGGCGTTCCGCGCATCTGGCCAGCAGTTGATTGCCGATGACAATGAGATACCAGGGGGCATTCTCTCGCAAGGTCACCTTGGCGACCAGGGCGGATACCATTTTCTCCTTTGATTTGGGATATCGTGACTGGTCCGTTACGTATTCGGCGAGCTTGATGGGATAGTTGATATCCCGCCGCTTTACGCGCCTGATCAGTTCCGGGACGATTTTCTGCTGGTAACCGTGGAAGCAGGAACCGATCAGGGAAAACAGGATATCGCGATCCAGCAAGGCTTGCACGCATTCATGTTCAAAGAAATGCGCCCGAACCTCATAAAAGGACCGATCGTCAACGATTCCCTTTAGCAAATCAACATAAAAGCGGTCAGATTTGCAATATGGATCGTAGCAGACGACGACTTTGCCGGAGACGTCTTCCGGTCTGATCGCCATATTCGCCATCAGCTCATGGGAAAAGAATTTATGAAATCGTTTGTCGTCGGGAACGTCGGCCGGGTCGATCGTGGTCATCGGCGCGCTTGCGATCGTGCCGGTTGCTCCCAGCAAGCGGCTATACTTGATCGCGGCATGCGCCCCCATCGAGTGCCCGTAGAGAATGACTGGCCGGGCGATGATTGATTGAATATTCGGAAGGAGTTCCAGCATCGCCGCGCTGGGGTACCAATTGTTCTGCTTCGCGACGATGCCGATGCAATCGAGATCCAGACGCTCGGCCATCTGCATTGCCCAAAAATATTTGCCCTGTGATTCGAACGACAAATGGGCAAAGGTGATCAGCGTAAATGGCGAGGATCCGGGTCGATAATACGCTTCGAGATGATCGTTTTCATGGATTTTCAAATGAAGGCGTCCGAATCCCTGTCTTTCCACGGTCATTATGAGACCTGACCGGGGCAGCCGTCCATAGGGAGGGGGAGACGGAGCCATGCACGGCCGTGACGGGACCAGCGAAGGGTCAAAGGGCTGTGCTATAAAGCCTTGCAAACCGTCAAATCGGGATGAAAACCGACGTTTTTCAGTCCAGCGCGATGACCAGGCCCGTGCTGGTGGCGACGTCAACGGTTTTGCCGTTGATCACCGGATCGGTGACGACGGCGCCGGTATCGTAGCGCCAGAGATTTTTGCCCGTGCTGGCGTTAAAGGCCGCGACCTCATGGTCCCCGACTTTCAGCACCACCGCGTGCTCGCGCGGCCAGTAGGCGGCGGCGGAGAACGGCACGCCGGCGAGGTCGGTTTGCCAGGCCACCTTGCCGGTCTTCGGGTCAATTGCCAGAAGCGCGCCGGCGCGGTTGGCAACCACCAGATACTTGCCGGCCAGGACCGGGCCGTAGGGCGCGAAATCTTCCATCGTGACCTGCCAGAGCTGGTTGCCGGATTTGATGTCCAGCGCGTAGACATTGTGGTCCTCCGAGACGACATAGGCGATGCCACCGCGGACCACGGCGGCGTTGTCGATCGCCCCGGCGCCGACGCTCCAGAGCGATTTGCCGGTTTGCAGGTCGAACCCGTCAATATTGCCGCCTTGGTCGCCGATCACCACCACGCCGTTACTGACCACCGGATCGGCCGTGAACACGTAGCCGGTGGTGCCGGTCCAGCGGACCTTACCGGTTGCTGCGTCCAGCGCGTAGACGTTGTGGTCGCCGGAGCCGAACACCACCAGCCCGTCCGCCACCACCGGCGAGGTCAGCGGCGCGCCGTTACCAGCGAACTGCCAGATACGTTTCGAGGGGGCGGCCCCGTTGGGGGCGAAGGCATAGAGGCTGTGGCCGTCACTCTGCGCGAACAGCATGTCGCCGCTGACGATGGAGGCCTGGCTGCACATGCATTCCGGTGGCTGGTCGCGGGTGTACTGCCAGATCAGCGCGCCGGTCTTGGCGTCGATCGCCCGCAGGTAGTGCGTGTTGCCGATGTCAGATGCCACGAACACCTGGGTTTTGCCGACGGTGGGCGGAATCCCGATCATGCCCTGGGTGGCGAATGGCCAGATCACCCGGCCGGTGCCGCCGTCAATGGCGAAGACATTGGGACCGCTCGCCTGCATGCTGGTCAGGTACACGCGGCCGTCTGCTGATTGCGGCGGGCTGTAGACCGGCACGTTCAGCGCCATGGTCCATGCAATGTTCGGCGCCGGCGCCGCATGGGCGGTGCTGAGCAGGCAGGTGGCGAGGCAGGCGGCGGTGAGCAAACGGAACATGCGGTCCTCCAGGCCACCGGCGAGACGCGGGCGGATGAAGCGCTAGGTAGCTCAACATTACCACGTGTCAAGGTTTGTTGAAATCGCGTGACGAACCGGCCGCCGCGCGGTTAGATCGCGCAACCTGGCCGCCCGACGTTTCGGGCTTCTCAAGTCTTTTATAACGGATTAACAACGTCGTCGCCATGCCCCATGCCATGCCGGTTGGAGGATACGCATGATCCAGGTCTCCGCGTTTCGCTGGGTGCCCGCCTTTGCGCAGGGCTATGTCCGTGATCTGCGTGTCCGCTGGGCGCTGGAGGAAGCCGGGCTTGCCTATCAAACCGTGTTGATTGACGCCGCGGTGCAGAACTCGGCTGGCTACCGGCGCTGGCAGCCCTTCGGCCAGGTTCCGGCCTATCGGGATGGCGAGGTGGAGATATTCGAATCGGGCGCGATCGTTCTACACGTCGCGGCGCGTTCCGTGGCGCTGATGCCGCAAGATGCGGCGGGCCGCGCGCGGGTCATGACCTGGGTGTTGGCGGCGCTCAACTCGATCGAGCCCGCCACGCGCAATCTAATCGATATCGAGGATTCCGGTGACGCCTGGCCGAAGGCGCCGCGGGCGCGGGCGGAAGCCCTGGTCAATGAACGGCTGGCGTCGCTAAGCGCCTGGTTGGGTGCCAACGATTATCTGGAGAAGCAATTTTCCGCGGGCGATCTGATGATGACCACCGTGCTGCGCGAGCTTGGCGATTCCCCCATTTTGGCGAAGTTCCCGACGCTTGCCGCCTATTTTCGCCGTTGCGAGGCGCGGCCCGCCTTTGTTCGTGCTCTGGCGGCGCAGATGCGGGATTTTCAGGATAACGCGCCGGCCTGAGCGGGCGCGGGGCGTAACGCCGGCTTGCGGGTGAGCGCGAAGGCGGATGCGGCCCAGAGGGCGAGTGAAGCGGCGAGGCCGGCGAATACCGCGCCATCCGGCGGCTGGAGTAGGAAACCGGCCGCCGCCGCCAACAGCAGCGCCCAAGCGATCACGGCGAAGGGGCGGAACGGGATGCCGTGACCCATCGGCAAGAAATGCAGGCCGACCACGGCGGCGATGCCGGGGAGAATGAGACCCGGATGGCCGGTGATGCCGAATGCGGTCGCGACGACCGGAATGCCGATGCCCTCCGCCATGGTGGACCGCGCGATGATTTTGCCGGTGCGTGCATCCGGCTCGTAAGCGCCGGGCGGGGCGTGGCGGATCAGCCGCCAGGAGACCGTCGCGATGGCCGCGAAAACCAGGACGGGGATGGCGAGATACGCCGTTTTCCAACCGGCGGCGATCACGCTCGCCACGGCGAAAAACACGCTGCCGAAAAACCCCATGATCACCGCGCCCCAAGGTCCCATGCCGCGCCCCCCGCTGGGGCAGAAGGGCATGGATGATGATGCAGCGCAACGGGTTGGCCGGACTGTTTGGGATGCCTTGATATCAGCCCGGTCTATCGGCCCTGATGATCAGAAATGGCGGACGTCGCCGCTGATCGGCAAGGCGGGGCCATTTCGCGATGGCATCTTCGCTGGGGCCAGGTTCCAGCAGGCGCCGAATCACCAGGCCGGTGTCCAACAAGGCGTTGACGTAGCTGGCGACGGTTCGGTGTTGGCGCGGGACGTCCGGAAAACCCAACCAGTTCATCCTGCGGGCGCCTTCATCGAGGTAGCGATCCACTGGCCAATCGGCGCGAGTCCCATCCGTGCCAAGCCGCCATTGCCGCTGATGGCAGGTGATGATGGGGTGCTCCACCGAGAAAATGAAACTACCGCCCGGCCGGATCGCGCGGCTCAGCCGCCGCGCCAGGCTGCTGAAATCGGCAACGTAGTGAAGTGCCAGGCCGCTGATGATGAGGTCGAAGGAAGCGTCTGGAAGCTCGATGAGGTCGAGGTCGATTTGCTCGTAACGTAGATTGGTTTGGCTTTCCTGCCTGGCACGCAGGAGCATTCGCGCCGACGCGTCAAAGCCCGTGACCGACGCGGCGCCGTGTTCGGCCAGCCAGCGGCACATCGCGCCGGTTCCACAGCCCAGATCCGCCGCCACGACGCCGTCGAGTGCGGGCAGCAGGGAGATCAGCGCGGGCGTTTCGACAATCTCGTTGAGCGTGCCATTCAGGCTGCGCATCTCGTCATAGGCGGCGAAGAATTTGGGGTCATCGTATAAGTGTTGTTCGCCCATCCGCATTACGCCTTTTCAGGGAAGTTCTTTTCTAAGGATGCGTGACGAAGCAAACCGTTTCAATCTGCCAGACTATGCGCCAATGCTTCCGCGACGCGGATGCCGTCCACGCCCGCGGACAGGATTCCGCCGGCGTAGCCGGCGCCTTCGCCGGCGGGGAACAGGCCGCGCGTGTTCAGGCTTTGAAAATCCTTGCCCCTGGTGATGCGCAGCGGCGCGGAAGTGCGGGTTTCAACACCGGTGAGCACCGCGTCGGCGCGGTCAAAGCCGGGGATCTGGCGGCCGAAGGCGGGCAGGGCCTCGCGGATGGCCGCCACCGCGTAGTCCGGCAGGCATGAGGACAAATCGGACGGCATGACGTTCGGCTTGTAGGAGGGGATCACGTCGCCCAGGGCGCTGGAGCCGCGGCCGGCGCAAAAATCGCCCACGAGCTGGCCAGGGGCGGCATAAGTCCCGCCGCCGGCGGTGAACGCCGCGCGCTCCCAGCGACGTTGAAATTCCACGCCGGCCAGCACATCCCCCGGATAATCCGCCGGCGTGATGCCCACCACGATGCCGGCATTGGCGTTGCGTTCGTTGCGGGAATACTGGCTCATGCCGTTGGTCACCACGCCGCCGGGCTCGGACGCTGCCGCCACCACGGTGCCGCCGGGGCACATGCAGAAACTGTAAACTGAACGGCCGTTGCTGGCGTGATGCACCAGCTTGTAGTCCGCCGCACCGAGGATCGGGTTGCCGGCGGCGGGGCCGAAGCGATGCCGGTCGATCATGCCTTGCGGATGTTCGATCCGGACCCCGATCGAAAACGGTTTGGGCTCCAGAAACACGCCGCGGGCGTGCAGCATGGCGAAGGTGTCGCGGGCGGAATGGCCGACCGCCAGGATCACCCGGTCCGCTTCGATTTGTTCGCCTGATTCAAGCACCAGGCCGCGCACCGCGCCGGAGTCGATATGCAGATCGGTGACTTTCGCGCCGAAGCGGTATTCGCCGCCGAGCGCGGTGATGGTCGCGCGCATTGCCTCCACCATGCCGACCAGCCGGAACGTGCCGATATGCGGTTTCGCGACGTACAGAATCTCTTCCGGCGCGCCGGCCGCGACGAATTCGGTCAGAACTTTGCGGCCGAGATGATGCGGATCCCGGATTTGCGAATAGAGTTTGCCGTCGGAAAATGTGCCGGCGCCGCCTTCGCCGAATTGCACATTGGAGTCGGGGTTCAGGACGGATTTGCGCCAGAAACCCCAGGTGTCTTTCGTGCGCTCGCGGACGAGCTTGCCGCGTTCCAGAATCAGCGGCCGCAGGCCCATCTGCGCCAGGATCAGGGCCGCGAAAATGCCGCAGGGGCCGGTGCCGATCACCACCGGCCGCAATTTTGGCGCCGGCGGCCGGGCGGGGAATTTATACGTGGTGTCCGGCGTCGGGGTGATCGCCGGGTCGCCGGCGGGCAACGCCGTTCCTTCGGCCAGCTCGAAATCGATCGTGTAGACCAGCTTTATGTCGGATTTTTTGCGCGCGTCCCAGGCGCGGCGGTACACGGTGAAGCCGCGCAAAGCGGTTGGCGGCACGCCGAGCCGCGCCAGCAGCGCGTCCCGCAATGCCGCCTCGTCATGGTCCAGCGGCAGCGACAACCCGGTCAGCCGCATTTCCCGGCGCCCGAAAACAACCTAAACATACCAAAACCCTTGTTAGCCAAAACCGGAAGACTGTTCCATGCAGCCGCAAATCGTCCTGGACATGCGCTGCCTGCAGGACCTGGACCATTTTGAGCGCGGCATCCAGGCGCATGCCCGCTGCATCATCGGCGCCGCGCGCAATTTCAACCCCGGTGCGACGCTGATCGGCCTGACCGACCCGGCGCTGCCGGCGCTGCCGGCGTCCGCCGCGGCCTGGGTGGATGCCATCCGCCCCAATGCCTATTTGCCGGAATTGGGCGACGGCGCGGTGTTCCTGAATCCGGCGCCGTTGATGGCACGGGGGCTGTTCGCGGCGCGTTTGCTGTTGAATCCGGGGATCGTGAAGGTCGCGATCGTCTATGATTTCATTCCCCTGGACCAGCGGGCGGCCTATCTGGCTGACCAGACGGAGCGGCTGGACTATTTTGCCGATCTGGCCTGGCTACGCCGGTATGATTTGTTCATCGCGATTTCCGGCGCCACGGAAGCGCGGCTGCGGGCGCTCTGGCCGTTGCCGGCGGCGGCGACCGCCGTGAGCGGCGTGGCGCTGCCGGACTGGGTCACCGCCGGCCCCCCCGCGGCGCCGGCGCATATTCTGGTGGTTGGTGGGGACGATCAGCGGAAGAACCCGGAACTTGCGATCCGTGCCCATGCTTGCGCGCCGGGTTTGCAAGCGCGGCGCATCCCGCTGGTGATCGCGGGGAACCATCCGGCGGCCTTGCGCGACGCGCTGCGCGCCTTGCCCGCCCAGTATGGCGGCGACCCGGATTTGCTGATTGTGCCGGGGCGGCTGGACGGCGCCAAGCTGATGGACCTGTACCGCCGCGCCTATTGCGTGGTCACGCCCTCGCGCGCGGAAGGGTTTTCGCTGCCCGTGATCGAGGCGATGGCGGCCGGCGTGCCCGCGATCGCCACCGACATCCCGGCCCATGCCGAGCTGATCACCGATTCCGCCTGGCGGTTCAGCCTGGATGACGATGCCAAGTTGGCTGGGCTGATGGAACGATTGGTGACGGATTCCGGCATCCGGGCCGGGCTGATCGAGGCGCAGGCGGCGGTCTGGCCACGGTTTACGCGCGAGAAGGTGGCGGAGAGGGTCTGGGGCGCGGTGGCGGCTGCGCGGCCGGCCGCGCCGCGCGCCCCGGCGGTGACCGGCCGCAAGCCCAGGATCGCGATGCTGACGCCGCTGCCGCCGGCCCGGTCCGGCATTGCGGACTATTCCGCGTCGCTCGCCCACCATTTCGGCGATGCGGCGGACTTGTGCCTGTTCGCGGGGGGCGAGATAGCCGATGCGCGACCGGTCTCTTGCTTGCCGATGGTGGCGCAGACATTCGACCGGGTGGTGTGCGTGATGGGCAACTCCGGTTATCATAATGCCATCAACGACCTGCTGATGCGCTACGGCGCGGCCTGTATCTGCCATGACTCGCGGCTGCTGGGTTTTACCGCCGCGCGATTCGGTCTGCCGGCGGCGGCGGCGATTGCCAGCCGGGAAGTCGGACGCGTGGTGACGGCGGCCGAGATCAAGGCCTGGGGGCAGGACGAGGAGCGCCGTGAGGCCAGCTTCCTCGGCGGCATCGCCGGCGCCGCGCGGCCGCTGATTTTTCACAGCCATGCCAGCGTCGACGAGGTGGGCCGGCGGTTCGGGACGCGGGCGGCGTTTTTGCCCTTCGCGGTGCCGCCGCCCTGGCCGGATCAGATGATCTCGCCCGCCATCCGCGCGGCGGCGCGGGAGCGCCTGGGCATCGGCCCGGCGGAGCGGGTGATCGTCAGCCTTGGTTTCATCGTCGCCAATAAGGGAATCGAGCCGGCGTTGCGGGCGCTGGCGCTGCTGGCGGCGCGCGGGCTGGCCTGCCGGCTGGTCTGGGTGGGGCAGGCGCACCAGGACTTAGCCCCTTTTGCCGCGCTGGCGGCGGCATTGGGCATTTCGCCCTTGGTCACTTTCACGGACCGGTTTGTCGGTATGGCGGAATACCGGGACTGGCTGGCGGCGGCGGATTGCGGGCTGCAATTGCGGCAAAGCGGGCGCGGCAATCTCTCGGCGGCTCTGGGCGACTGCATCGCCGCCGGCCTGCCAAGCTTGGCCAGCGCCGACCTCGCGGAAAACCTGGATGCGCCCGAATTCATCCGGCGCGTGGCGGACCCGCTGGTCCCGGCCGCGATCGCGGACGGCCTGGCCGCGTGCCTGGCCGAAGACGGTCCGCGCGCGGTGCGCGCCGCGGCGCGGTTTGCCCATGGGGCGCGATATAGCATGGCCAATTACGCCAAAAATCTTTGCGATATCCTGGGTTTGTGACCGGGCGGCGGCGCCGCGCGGGGGGCGGACGGTCGCCGATTCCTTGACTTGGGCGACGTTTTTGCTGATATGCAAGAAGCTATCGCGCAACCGGCGCTGCCGCGTGCTAAACGTCGCGCCGCATATCACAGCAAGAACGGGTTCAGCTTTTTGTCAGACAGTTTTCCATCCGACGCGGATGCCTCCGCTCCGGTAGATGCCGAACAGGCACCGCCCATGGCGCCTCACGCGACCGACGCGCTGGCCGAAACGGCCGAGCGGGACGAGGCCGATCATGACGAGCGCATCGCCGAGGACGCCGCCATGGAGGCGGATGGGTTCGGGCCGCTCGGCCTGTCCGAGCCAATCCTGCGCGCCTTGCATGATAAGGGCTATCTGCGCCCCACGCCGATCCAGGCGCAGGCGATCCCGACCGTCCTGATGGGGCGGGACGTGCTGGGCTGCGCGCAGACCGGCACCGGCAAGACCGCGGGTTTTACCCTGCCGTTGCTGGACATCCTGTCAGGCTCGCGCGCGCGCGCCAGAATGCCGCGTTCGCTGATTTTGGAGCCGACCCGCGAGCTCGCCTTGCAGGTGTCCGAAAATTTCGTCGCCTATGGCAAGTATCTGAAACTCAACCACGCGCTGCTGATCGGCGGCGAGAGCATGAGCGACCAGAAGGACGCGCTGACCAAGGGGGTCGACGTGCTGATCGCCACCCCCGGCCGGCTGATCGATCTGTTCGAACGCGGCGGATTGCTGCTGACGGATGTGCGGGTGCTGGTGATCGACGAGGCCGACCGCATGCTGGATATGGGCTTCATTCCGGATATCGAGCGGATCGTCGCCATGCTGCCGCGCAAGCGGCAGACGTTGTTCTTTTCCGCCACCATGGCGCCTGAAATCCGCCGCCTGGCCGATGCGTTTTTGCAGAATCCGAAGGAAATCACGGTTTCCAAGCCGGCCTCGGTCGCCACCACCATCACCGCCGGTCTGGCGCTGGTGGCCGTGCATGACAAGCGGGAGGCGCTGCGCCGGCTGATCCGGTCCGAGGACGTGCAGAACGCGCTGATCTTCTGCAACCGCAAGCGGGATGTGGATATCCTGCATAAATCCCTGGAAAAACATCATTTTTCCGCCGGTGCGCTGCATGGCGACCTGCCGCAATCGGTGCGGTTCGCGACGCTGGAAAAATTCAAGGCGGGGGAAATCCGGTTGCTGGTCTGCTCGGACGTCGCCGCGCGTGGGATCGATATTGGCGGGTTGAGCCATGTGTTCAATTTTGACGTGCCGCATCATGCCGAGGACTATGTTCATCGCATCGGCCGCACCGGGCGGGCCGGCAAGGACGGCCGGGCCTTCACCATCGCGACACCGGAGGACCGGCAGGCGGTGGAGGCGATCGAGAAGCTCATCGCGGCGCCGATTCCGCGCATTACCGTTGAGGGGTTGGACGAGGTCGAGTGGGCCGAGGATGACGGCCGGCGGGGCAGGGGACGCGGGCGCGGCAAGCCGGCGGCGTCGCGTGCTCCGGCGCGGGCCGCGCCGGATCGCACCGCGCCGCGTGACGAACCGCGAAGAGAGCGTCCGGCGCGCGACGCGGCGCCGGTGCGGGACCGTCCCGCGCGATCTGAACGGACGCCCGACCGTCCGGCGCGGCCGCCCCGCGCGGCGCCGCGCTATGACGAAGCCCCGCCGCGTGGCGACCATCGCCGCCGCGACCACGGCGCCGATCACGGCGGGAACGTGATCGGTTTCGGCGCGGACATTCCGGCCTTCATGCTGATCCGCCGGCGCGGCCCGATGAAGCAGCTGCTTGAGGAGACCAGCGATATCGAGGCCGATGACGTGATCAGCGATGGCGATACGGAGATCGCGGCGTGAACATCGTGACCAAAATCCAGGAGCCGCGCGCGAAAGGCAAGTTCACGCATTTCGCCTGGGATGACGCGTTGCGGCTGGATGACCAGCTGACCGAGGATGAGCGCGCGATCCGCGACGCCGCGCAGCAATACGCGCAAGAGAAGTTGCAGCCGCGGGTTTTGATGGCGTTCCGTAACGAAAATTTCGACCGCGCGATCATGACCGAGATGGGCGAAATGGGATTCTTGGGTGCCACGCTGGATTCCCATGGCTGCCCGGATGTTTCCTATGTCGCCTATGGGCTGATCGCGCGCGAGATCGAACGCGTGGATAGCGGCTATCGCAGCGCGTTTTCCGTGCAGAGTTCGCTGGTGATGTATCCGATCTGGGCGTTCGGATCGGAGGCGCAGAAAGACCGGTATCTGCCGAAATTGCGCACCGGCGAATGGGTGGGCTGCTTTGGCCTGACCGAGCCGGATGCCGGATCGGACCCTGCCTCCATGCGCACGCGCGCGAAGGCGGTGGATGGCGGATTCGTCCTGAACGGATCAAAAACCTGGATTTCCAATTCGCCGATCGCGGATGTGCTGCTGGTCTGGGCAAAGGATGACGCCGGCGAGATACGCGGCTTCATCGTGGAGCGGGGGGCGAAGGGGCTGGAGACGCCGAAGATCGAGGGCAAATTTTCGCTGCGCGCGTCGGTTACCGGCATGATCATGCTGGCCGACGTGTTTGTGCCGGCGGATGCGATGCTGCCGAAGGTGAAGGGGCTGAAGGGGCCGTTTTCCTGCCTGAATAATGCGCGCTACGGCATCGCCTGGGGTGCTCTGGGTGCGGCGGAATTCTGTTTTCACGCCGCGCGCGCCTACACGCTGGACCGAAAAATGTTCGGCCGGTCGCTGGCGAACACGCAATTGGTGCAGAAGAAGCTGGCGGACATGCAGACCGAGATCACGCTGGCGCTGCAGGCGGTGTTGCGGTTGGGCCGGCTGATGGATGAGGGCAACGCCGCGCTGGAGATGATTTCGCTGTGCAAGCGCAATTCCTGCGGCAAGGCGCTTGAGATCGCCCGCGCTGCCCGCGACATGCATGGCGGCAACGGCATCACCGACGAATACCACGTCATCCGCCACATGCTGAACCTGGAAACGGTGAACACCTATGAGGGCGCGCATGACGTGCACGCGCTGATTCTGGGGCGCGGCATTACCGGGCTGTCAGCGTTCTGAGTCCGAAGCGCGCGCGCCGGGCTGCGGTTCGGCCGGATCATTCCATCACGGCGTTCGGCCCGGATTTTCCCTTTGCGTATGATGACTGGCTGAAGCATCCGGCCGGCCTGGGCCATGTGCCGGCGGCGGCGCAGGGCGCGGAGGTGGCGATCATCGGCGGCGGCCTGGCCGGTATCGTCGCGGCCTATGAGCTGATGAAGCTGGGCCTGAAGCCGGTGGTGTACGAACAGGGGCGGATCGGCGGGCGGTTGCGCTCGCAGCCGTTCCAGGGCGCGGAGGGGATCATCGCCGAGCTGGGCGGTATGAGATTCCCGATTTCCTCAACGTCATTCTACCATTATGTGGATTTGGCCGGGCTGGAAACCGCGCCGTTTCCGAATCCCCTTGACCCGGCATCACCCAGCACGGTGATCGATCTGGAAGGGGAGATCGCCTATATCGAGGGCGAGCATGATTTGCCGCCGCTGCTGCGCGAGGTGCAAGAGGCGTGGGGCGCGGCGCTGGAGGCGGGGGCGGATTTCGCCGCGTTGCAGGCCGCGATCCGGGCGCGGGACGTGGCGCGGCTGAAAGAGATATGGAATGCGCTGGTGCCGCTTTGGGATGAGCGGACGTTTTACGATTTTGTCGCGAGTGCCGCGGCGTTCCAGAAATTATCGTTCCGGCATCGCGAGGTGTTCGGCCAGGTCGGCTTTGGCACCGGCGGGTGGGATTCGGATTTTCCCAATTCCATGTTGGAGATTTTGCGGGTGGTGGCAACCGCCCTGGATGACCACCAGCGCCTGATCGTCGGCGGCGTGGAGCAATTGCCGCGGCGGCTGTGGGCGCATGCGCCCGCCTGTCAGCACTGGCCGGCGGGCACATCTCTGAACTCTTTGCATGGCGGCGCGCCGCGGCCGGGCGTGATTCGGCTGTCCCGCGCCTCATCGGACAAGATCGCCGTCACCGACCGCTGGGGCGATACCCGGCTGTATCCGGCGGTGCTGGCGACCTGCCAGTCCTGGCTGCTGACCACGTCCATTTCCACCAGCGAGGAATTGTTTTCGCAAAAATTGTGGATGGCGCTGGATCGGACGCGCTACATGCAATCCTCGAAAACCTTCGTCATGGTGGACCGGCCGTTCTGGCGCGAGCGGGATGCGCAGACCAACCGCTACCGGATGAGCACCACGCTGTCGGACCGGCTGACGCGGGGCACCTATCTGTTCGATAACGGGCCGGACAGACCGGGGGTGATCTGTCTGTCCTATTCATGGATGTCCGACGCGATGAAGGTGCTGCCGCTATCGGCCGATCAGCGCGTGAATCTGATGCTGGGGGCGCTGAAGAGCATCTATCCGGAGCTTGATCTGACGCAGCATATTGTGGGCGATCCGATCACCGTGTCCTGGGAAAATGACCCTGGTTTTCTGGGGGCGTTCAAAGGCGCGCTGCCGGGACACTACCGCTACAATCGCCGCATGTACTGCCAGTTCATGCAAAGCGAATTGCCGCCGGCCGAGCGCGGCATTTTTCTGGCCGGGGACGATATTTCCTGGACGCCGGCCTGGGCGGAGGGCGCGGTGCAGACCGCGCTGAACGCGGTGTGGGGCATCATGCATCATTTCGGCGGCGCCACGGACCCGGCGAATCCCGGGCCGGGCGATTTGTTCGACCGGATCGCGCCGCTGAAACTGCTGGACTGATTTCTTGGCCCATTGCGTGCATTACGGCGTCTGCGGCGGCTGCGCGGTGGATGATCCGTCCACGATTGATAAACGCGGGATGCTGGTGGCGGCGTTGGCCAGGGCCGGATTTGCGGATGCGCCGGTCGCGGCGTTGGTGAATACGCCGCTGCGCACGCGCCGGCGGGCTGATCTTGGCGTGACCCGGAAAGGCGTTGACATCGCGCTCGGGCTGCACCGCGCGCGCTCGCACGAGGTGGTGGATATGACCGAATGCGTGCTGCTCGATCCACGCATTTTCGCGCTGCTGGCGCCGCTGCGGGTGTTGTTGCGGAGCCTGGAGGCGTTGCGGCGTGAAGGCTCCGTGGTGATCAATTTGTTGGATGAAGGGCCGGACTTGTTGTTCCGCATGGATGCGGATTTTTCCGCCCCTGACCGCCGCCGGCTGATTGAATTTGCAAGGACACATGACGCGCCGCGAGTCAGCGTCGCGCCCGCGGATGGCGAGCCGGAGTTGCTGGCGGTGCTGCGGCGGCCGGTGGTCACACTCTCCGGCATCGCGGTGGAGCCGCCGCCCGGCGCGTTCATGCAGGCGAGCGCGGCGGGCGAGGCGGCGATCATCGCCGCCGTGCTGGCGGGCCTGCCGAAATTGGCCGCGAAGGCCAGGATCTTGGAGTTATATGCCGGCATTGGCACGCTGGGTTTCGCGCTTGTGCCGCGGGCGCGGGTGGCGGCGTTTGAGGGGGCGGCGGATGCGGCGAATGCGCAGGACAAGGCGATCCGCGCGTCTAACCTCGCTGGCAGAATGAGCGTGGACATCCGGGACCTGGCGCGGCGTCCGCTACAGACGCGGGAGTTTGCTGGCGCCGCCGCCGTGGTGCTGGACCCGCCTTACGCCGGCGCGGGGCCGCAAATGCGGTTTCTGGCGGCGGCGGCGGTGCCGCGCATCATCTATGTGAGCTGCAACCCGGCGGCGCTGGCGGTCGATCTATCGGTGTTGACAGGCGTTGGCTACAAAATGCTGGCGGCAACGCCGATCGACCAGTTTCCGTATTCGGAGAATGTCGAGAGCGTGGTGGTGTTGGAGAGGTTAAAGTAGGCCAACGTTCGCAGACTCGGTCGTTGCGGTACGAGCAGGCAGCGGTCGTGCGCCGCAATCGGACAGAAACTTTGCAACGGCGTTGAACTGTTGGGGATCGCGGGTCTTGTCATCCGCGCAGCCGGGCGGAATCCAGATGATGGTATCAGCCCGCGCGCGGGTGAGCAGGACGCGATAGGTGTTGATCCGATAATCTCTGGCGTCGCCCCTGGCGCGGTTTTGCCACGCGGTGCCCTTGAAATTGCGCGCGTCCCAGTGGCCGGTCCAGATCAGGTCGCCGCCCCAGCACAAGCCGACGTAATCAAGTTCCAATCCCTGGCAGGCAAATTCCGTTGCCGGAATTTCCAGCGCGTCGGAGGCGCGCACATCCGGCCAGCGTTTCAGGAACCAGTTGGCGACGGTGGTGTCGTTGGTATGCTCAAAGCGCGGCCAGAGCCCGTCCGCCACCAGGCGTTTGGCGCCACTTGAACAAACCAGCCCGGCACGGCGATTGCCGCGCGCCAAGGCACGCAATGTTTCTCTCATTTCATCCAGGGAGCGCGTCAGATAGAACGGAAGTTCCCCGCCGGCATGTCTAGCGGCCTCGTCGGCATTGCCGCGCAACACGGCGTCTACCCAGGGTGCTGCCGCCGCGGAACGAAGGTTACGGATCGGGACATCGAGATGCAGCGCGTCATCGATCAATAGCGGCGGAAACGGTGGCTGGAAGAGGCGCTGCCGCGCCTCGCGGGTCGCGTCGATCACCGCCGGTGGGGCGCGGATTTCCCACAGCTTTCGCGTCGCCAAAGCGCGTCCCCATTCCGCAAGACCGGCCTCGCCGGTATTGATTTCCTGACCGTGACCGACCAGGCAGATGATCACAGCGAAATTGGGGTGCCGCTGCATGATGTCGAGGACGATCGCGGCCTCGCTTTGTGTATGGCCGAATTTGCGCTGGCCGAAATCCGCATCCCAGGCGCGCTGGGCCTCGTCAAAGACGATGACATGTTCGGGCAGATCGTCCGGTTTGGCCAGATAATGCCGCAAAAAGCCGGTGATGCTTTGAATGGTGCTTTTGGTCTCGCGCGTGGCGGCGCGGGTTGATTTGCTGGAATCCCGCGCGGCGTCCTCGGCGAGTGCGGCTTGCAGGACGTAGACCATCGGCAGCGTGCCGGTGAGAAACGACGCATCCATGTCAGCGGCGAAAACCGCATCGAGGCCGCAAAGGGTTTTGCCGGCGCCAGGGATGCCGGTGATGAAGACAGCGATGTGTTTTTGCGCCGCTTTGGCTTCCGCAATGGCCTGCAGCAGCGCATCCGTCGTACGGCGCAGAGTGGCGATGTCGGCGCGCGCTGACTTGATGTCAGCCACATCATGCTTCCGATAGAGGCTCCGCACGGCTTCAATAATTGTCGGAACGGGCCGGTATGGGGCATGTTCCCAGGCTGCGATATCCAGCCGGCCGACCGGCAAGCGTTCTAAAACCTGCGCAAGCAAGGCACCAAGATTGTCCGGCGTTGCGTCATAAACGGCCGAGACTCCCGGCCAGAAAAAATCCCATTGTGGTCGCGCCGGAGTCCCCGATCCCGCGACGACGATCGGCACGATGACCGCGCGGCGGCTGGCGGCATGAAAATCTTGCACGTCGAGCGCGTAGTCTTCTGCCTGCCGGCGCGCCAATTTGCTGAAACTTGCGTTCAGTGTTTTGAATTCGATGATGAAGATGCAGCGATCGGTGAGCAGCACGGCGTCCAACCGTTGGCCCAGGCGGATCAGCGGGAATTCCAGCAAGAGCCGGTAGTGATCGGGCAGATCGACCGAAGCACTGCAGAGAATTTCCAGTTCCCAATTCCAAGCAGCCTGCTGATTTTTCTCATTGGTCCGGTGGTGCGCGATTGCCTGCCGTGACAACTGGCCGATGATGCTGGGAGCCTGTTGTCGTCTGAATTCATGCAGGCTGCCTGACCACCATGCCAGCGTTTGCGGTGTCATCGGTTCGGTTGGGCATTTTGCCGGCGCGCTCATGGTCAAACATTGGAGCGCCACAAGTCATAACGCAACCGGAAATTGTGGCGCAGGATCAGCGCCCTCCGAACGCCAATCCATGCGCGCGGCGGAGCGTGTTGATCCAGCCTTCGCGGATCTGCCATTCCGGTTTCATCAGCTCGCCCTGAATGCGCTCCACGTAACCGGTGAGGTAACCGTCCGCGCCATGCTCCACCTTGCCCACCGGGTTGATCGCATCCGCCGGCGCCAGGTAGAGCAGCGGCGCGTTGCCGTATTGGCGCATTGCCGCCAGGACGGCGCGCAGCGTCTCGCCGGGCAGCGTCTCCGGCAGGTCATGAATCACGAACACGCGGTCGCCGGTCTCCAGCTTCTCGATCATGTTGCCGACCAGATACGTGATCTTCTGGCACTGCTTGCGAAAGAAGTCGTCGCGGTCAACCTTGCCCTCGTAAACATAGGTATGGGTGGACATGTGGTAGCGGGTGTCCTGCGTGTAATATTCGCCCTGCTCGTCGGTGATCAGCCGCGTGAATTCCGCCGTGCCGACGCCCGCGAAACGGCTGTTCAGCACCCGCGGCACGGCATCCGCGCCGATCCCGGAAAACCGCAAAAGCCCCAGGGGCTCCGCGCCGAATGCCCGCTGTACGCTGCCCAGCGAGCAGTCGCGGCCGAGGCTTTCGAAATCATGCAGCAGCTTACGGTCGGCATCCTCAAAATGCTGGTCGTTCAGATTGCGCAGCGCCTGTTTCGGCTCCGGCGGAATCGCCGGGCTGCGTGTCAGCGCGGCGAGCAGCACGGCGGCGCAATCCGTCCCGAATGGCTGGCTTGCCGCCAGCACCCGCTCCAGCGCGAAGCAGCGGGCACGATCATAGATCGGCAGCGCGGAGATATTGCCCGCGCGGTCCACGGCCTCCACCGTCAGCTGACCGAAGGCGAATGCCTCGTCGGGAATCTCCTCATCGCAGGTCAGATGGAAACCGGCGACGAAGGATTCATCCGGCACGATATCCACGCGCGGCTGGCTCAGTGGCCCCGCCGCGATGATCCGCCCGTTCCGCCGCACGCGCACGATAATGCCGTGGCCGCGCATCCGCTGGCCGTGCGTATCAACCCAGCCGCACACGGTCGCGGGCGCCACAAATCGGTCAAGGCAGCCCACCAGCGGCGTGGCCTTCGCCGGCGCGCGCGCCTCCATAACCATATCCATCCAGCATTGACCTCCGGTTGCTTTAGGGCGTGGAACCTAAACCCAATTTAACCGGCGGTTGCATCAACTGTTGTTGAAATCCCGCGGCCGTGAGTGGCGCGGATCATCGGCGGGTGACGCGCTTCGCGCTTACCCGCCCTACCTAGCTTATCCCAGAAATTCGTATCATGAATTTCTGGGGCAGGACACTGGTGGGCTAGGGAATTTGGCGAGAGGGTCAGGCTAGCGCCTGGGCCCTGACCAGTCTTGCGAATGCGCCGTCGGCGGCGAGCAACTGGCCATGCGTGCCGGATTCCACGGCGCGGCCGTCGGCCATTACCACGATCAGATCGGCGTCGCGGACAGTCGAGAGACGGTGGGCGACGACGATGGTGGTGCGGCCCTGGCGCAGACGGGTCAGCGCCTTTTGCACCGCCGCCTCGCTTTCCGCGTCCAGCGCGCTGGTCGCCTCGTCCAGCAGCAGAATCCGCGGGTTGCGCAGAATCGCGCGCGCCAGCGCGATCCGCTGGCGCTGCCCGCCGGACAGCCGCTGGCCGTTGACGCCGACGCGCGTGGCAAACCCCTCCGGCATCGCCTCCACGAAACGCAGCGCGGCCGCCGCTTCCGCCGCCGCTTCGATGTCCTCTGGACCCGCGCCCGGCCGGCCCAAAGCGATGTTGGCGGCGATGGTATCGTCAAACAGCAGCGCGTCCTGGCCGACATAGGCGATCGCCGCGCGCAACGAGGCCAGCGTGACGGATGTGATCGAGGCGCCGTCCAGCAGAATTTCGCCGCCTGTTGGTGTGTACAAACGGGGGATGAGCGCCAGCGCGGTGGATTTGCCGGCGCCGGAGGCTCCGACCAGCGCCAGCATTTTGCCGGGTGCGGCGACGAAGGACAGGCCGTCCAGCCCGGCCCGGCCATCCGGATACGCGAAGGAGACATGCCGGAACACCAATTCCCCGGGCCCGGCGGCGAGCGGCACGGCGCCCGGCCGGTCCGCGATCGCCGCCGGCTCGTCGATCACGTTGAATACGCGCACCAGGCCGGCCAGGCCCTCCTGGATCGCCGCGTTCATCGTGCCCAGCGCCCGCAGCGGGCGGGAGGCGATTAGCAACGCCGAAATGAAGCCCATGAAATTGCCGACGCCGCTGCCGCCGGTGGCGTTCCGCCAGCCCTCGAACCCGATCACCAGGGCGACCGCGACACCGCCCAGGACTTCCAGCATCGGGTCCAGCCGGGCGCGCACGCGGGTCATGCGGATCAGCGCGTGGTAGAGCTGGTCAAAGGTCTTGCCGGCGCGGCTCTGCTCGATGCCCTCCAGACCATAGGCCCGGACCGTCCGGGCCTGCGCGAAACTCTCGTTCAGCATGGCGGCCGCCGCACCCATCCGCTCTTGCATCCCGCCGGAGGCGCGCCGCATCCGCTTGCCGATCCGCTGCACCGGGATGCCCGCCAGCGGATACAGCACCGCCGCGATCAGGCTGAGCTTCCAGTCGATGGTGATCATGGTGATCACCAGCCCGACCAAGGTGGCCGCATCCGCCACCGCGTTGACGGCGCGGGTCATCGCCTCGCGCACCACCGTCGCATCCGTGGTGAAGCGTGCCGCCAGCGTGGCCGGCGCCTCGCGCTCCACCCGCGCCAAGGCGGCGTTCGAGAGATGCCCGAACATCGCCACCTGCAGCCGGCGGATCACCAGCAGCACCATGTCCTGCGTCAGCACCGCCTGGAAATACATGGAAATGCCCTTGATGGCGGTGACCACCAGCACCAGGATCGGCACCTGATACAGAATCCGCGGGTCCTTGCGGGCGAACATGTTGAACGCCCAGTCGATCAGCGCCGGGTACAAGGCGGTGGTGCCGGACATCACCAGCGTCATCACCACGATCAGAATGATCCGGCCGCGAAAATGGCTGGCATGCTCGCGCCAGAGCCGGCGGATCAGCGCGCCGGTGCTGGCGGATGTTTCGGGGCCGGGACGCATCATATCCATGGCGCGGGATTAGCCACAATTTTCCGTCGCCACAAACTACGCTAAGGCTTGGTTATGGATACCATATATAAGGGCAGCCTGGCCACGCCGGCGGGCCGACGCAATGCGTGGCTTGATGCGCTGTTCGTCGACCATGCGGTTCTGCGCATCCTGTGGACCAATTTCGCGACGGTCGAGCCGGGGAAACTATATCGCTCGAACCATCCGACGCCGGGCAATCTCGCGGCATTCACCCGCAAGGTGGGGCTGAAAACGCTGATCAATCTGCGCGGCCAGGCGAAGAACGGCTCGGACGCGCTGTCGCGCGATACGGCGGCGCGGCTGGGGTTGGCCTTCCACGACATGGCGTTCGAATCGCGCGGCGCGCCGCATCGGGACCGGATTCTGCGCCTCGCCGAGATTTTTGCCGGCATGGAGGCGCCGGCGCTGATTCATTGCAAGTCCGGGGCGGACCGGGCGGGCCTGGCGGCCGGGCTGTTCATCCTGATCCAGGGCGGGACGGTGAAGCAGGCGCTGCGGCAGCTTTCGCTCCGCTTCGGCCATATCCGGCAGTCCAAAACCGGGATTCTGGACGCGTTTTTCCTGACATTTCAGCGGGACGGGGAGGGCAGAAAACCGTTTCTGGACTGGGTGCGGGAGGATTATCGGGAAGATGATCTGCGTGCGGCCTACAAGGCGAATGCGTTGGCCGGCTTCATCAACGACCGCCTGCTGGCCCGTGAATGAATTATCGTTCCAGCACGTCGTAGCTGGATTCGATCGGTCCGGCATAAGGTTTCGGTGCGCTAACCGCCGGCGCCATGGCGACGGGGGCCGCGACGGCCGGCTGGGCGGCGGCCAGTTGGACTTCCGCTGGCACCGCCATGCGGTGTTCGGCGAGATAGATGGCCGGGCGCGGGACCGTATGAACATGCTCGCGGAACACGCTGTGAATGATGTGGCGTGACCGCGCCGGGGTGGAGTCCGACGGGATGATATAGACCAGCCGCCGGTACAACTGCGCGGAAGGCTGGAACGTTACCGGGATCGGTACCGCGACCCGCCAGAGCTGGGAATCCGAGATCGCGGTGAGGCCGGGCAGCGGCGGGGCCGCCACCGCCGGTTCCGCCACCGGCGCGGCAACCTCGCGCGTCGGCGCGGAATGCGTGAAACGGCCGCGATAGGCGACAAAGCGCCGTTCGCCTTCCGGCCGGCGGGCCGCTTCCCGCGGCAGCGGCACCGCGATGACGGGGGTGATGAGCGCGGTGGCGCCATATTCGGCTGCCACACCCGACCCGGCCGGCGGCAGTGGTTCGGCGAGAACCGGCGTGATCAGCACGGTGGGCTGGACCTGGACGGGAGCGACGGACGCCACATAGCTGGCGGCGATCGGCTGAGGCGCCGCCAGCTGAGGTGTTGCCGGCTGAGGCGCCGCCGGTTGGGCCGCAACCGGCTGCGCGGATGCCACCACGGCGCTGGCCTCGGTTGCCGGCACCGCGTCCTGCGCTGGGGCGGGCGCGGCCGCGGGCTGGGTGAACAGGCTGGCGAACCGGCTGAACAGGGCGGCGGCGGTATTGGCGGCGAGCCGGAAGGGTACGGCGAGTGGCGCCGCGCGGGCCGGTAGCGGCCGCGCGGGAGGAGCGGAAAGTTCGGCCAACTGCTCCGGTTGTTCGCGCGCCGGGCGGGACACGGCCAGGCGTTCGCTCGCCTCGGCCAGCACGACGGGCGCCGGCGGCGCGGAGATGGCGGGCGCGGCTGCCGGGCGGGGCGCGGCAGGTGGGGCAACCGCTGGAACCGGCAGCGGCTCGGAGATCGCGGCAACCTCCACAGCGGCGGGCGCGGTGGTGGCCGGCGCCGGCGGTGCGAAGGCGGCGGCAAGCTGGGCGCCCGATAGGCCGGGCGGCGGCAGCGCGAAGGTTGGCGGCATCGCCAGCGAGAACCCTCCCGCCAACGGACCGGAGCTGACGGCGATGTCTTGCCCCGGCTTGTGCAGAGTGGCGTTGGCGATCACCTCGTTCACGCCGGCGGCGGCCTCGGTCGCGGCGGCGGCGGCCACATCGCCCCACACCGGCTCGATGTCCGTCGGTGCCACATCATGCAGCTGTGTGACCTGGCCGATTTTGCGCTTCGACGCGTCGGTCACGATCCAGTCCAACTCCACCAGCATTTGGTGGTTTGCATCCGGCTGGGCCTTCACTATCCCGGTGACGGTGAAATCGGCATCGGCCGCCGTTTTCACCAGCTCGGTCTGCGCGCTGGGCAGGTCACGCGTCATGTTCAGGGCGAGCGCGTCGTCGCCATCTCCCGGCGCGCCGGTGACGGTGCCCATGAACACCCGCGGCGGGCGGTTTTCCAGGGAGTTCGGGTTGCTTTGCTGCACCTGGGCGTTGATTTCCGCGAGTTTTTTGGACAGCGCGAGCGCGTCCGCGGCGGTGGCGTGGTTCAGCGCGGCGGGGTCGCCATTGGCCCAGGCGGCGGCGGGGACCGGCGTGCCGGTCTGCGTGCCGTAGATTTTGCCGTCCGGCCCGCTGATCGCGTAGGTCGGGATGACGTTGCCGCCGGTTTGCGCGGCGGTGGTGGTCAGCACCCAGTCATCCCGTTCCGCCGGCCGCGCCACGCTCGGTACGTCAGCGCCGTTCAGCGCGCCGGCGAGCTCGTTGGCATAGATCGCGGCTGTCTTGTCGCCAAGCAGCGCGCCGGTCGGGGTGGGAACCACCAGCACCGGCGCCGCGGGCGCGACCAGCTTCGCGCCTTGCGATCCTGGGTCGCCATAAAACGGCTCCGGCAGCGTACCGCAGGACGCCAGCAGCATGGGCAGGATGAGGATTTTACGTTTCATAGCCGGATCACCGCGATATGATGGCCGATGGCGGCCTCTCCACGCAAGGTGCGGCGGCGATGGGAGAAGAAATTTTCCTCATCCGCGCAGGTGTCATGCGGTAAAATCGCCGTGGCGACGCCGATCTTCTGCAGGCGCGCTGCGCAATAGCCCGGCAGGTCGAACTGCCAGTGTCCAGCGTCGGCGCTGTCGGCGAAAAATACGCTGTCCGCCGGATCATGGGCCAGGACGGCGTCGCGCAGGTCGGCGCGGACCTGGTAGCTGTCCTGGTGGATGCACGGGCCGATCGCGGCGCTGATCGGCCCGGCGCCGAGCGCGCGCATGGCGGCGGCGGTCGCCTCCAGCACGCCAGCCAGCGCGCCGCGCCAGCCGGCATGGGCGGCGCCGATGACAATCCGGTTCTGATCCGCGAACAACACCGGGGCGCAATCGGCGGCGATCACGCCGAGGCCGATGCCGTGAATGGTGGTGACCATCGCGTCGCCATCCGGACCCTGGCCGATCGGCCAGGCGGCGGTGACCGTTATGACGCTGATCCCGTGCACCTGTTTCAGACCGAGCAGATCGGCCGGGTCAAGACCTAAGGTCTTTGCCACAATGGCACGATTTTGCAGGATATTTTCGCGCGGGTCCGCGCCGGAGAAGCCGCAGTTCAGGCTGGCATAGGGGCCGGTGGAGACGCCGCCCTTGCGGGTGAAGAAACCGTGCCGCGCAGGCAGGTCGGCGGTGAGAAATTCGATCATTCGAAGCCCGGTAAAGTTGGGAAATTTTTTGGGCAGACGGCGATCGCCTTAAACAGGCTGCCCATCGCCTCGGGCGCGGTGAGCCGTTGCGCCGCCAGTTTCAGTTTGCCAGCCCTCGCCGGGTTGCGGCGGGCCAACTGATCCGTGCGCTGGTGCAGGCCGAGGGCGGTGAGAAAAGCGTTCTGCTTCACCGGGCCTTGGACATCGGCCCCGGCGGCGCGGGCCGCCGCCGCGACGGCGGCGAAATCGACATGGGCGGTGAGGTCGGCGCTGCCGGGCGCGGCCAACGGGTCCGCCGGCGCACCGTTGCGTATGGCCTGCACGCTCTCACCGGCGCCGCCGGCCGCCGGGCCGTAATCAACGAACAAGGCGACCGCCTGCCGGCGTGCAACTTCAGCCACGAAATCCTGCGCCGCGAAATTGATTTCCCGCACCGTACCGATCTGATCTTGCGGCAATTTCTGGTCCGCGGGCAGGTCTAGGTAAGCACCGTCCTGGACGTAACGCTCCATCCAGCCGGCTTCGCGGCGGATGAATTGACGCACCGGCAGCGCGTCCAGAAACTCGTTGGCGAGCAGGATCATTGGCCGCTCCGGCAAGTCCTCCAGACGGTCATGCCATGTGGCTTGCGGCACGTGTTTCGCCTGTTCGGCGCGCAATAGGGGGGAATTTTCGATGAAATGGATGTTTGCGCCCGGCCAGGCCCGAAGCGCGTCCGCCATCAGCACGCCGCGGCCGGGGCCGGCCTCGACCAGCATGGCATCTTCCGGCTCGCCCATCATCCGCCAGGCAACGCGCGCCCAACCGCCCAGCAATTCGCCAAAAACCTGGGTGAGTTCCGGGGCGGTGGTGAAGTCCGCGAAGGGATTCTGGGTCGCGTAATAGGCGGCATTGGCGCGGGCCATGAATTGGTCGAAGCGCTCAGGCCGCACTTGGATGCCTGCAACCCCACCACATCAAGCCGGCGCCGGCCAGAATCATGGGGAGCGAAAGAATCTGGCCCATGGTGGTGCCGAACGGCAAAAAGCCGAGGAACCAGTCCGGCTGCCGGAAAAATTCGCCGGTGATGCGGGTGACGCCGTAGCCAGCCACGAACAGCCCGGTCAGCGCGCCGCCGGCCTGGCGCAGCCGCGCCGACCGCACCGCGATCAGCATGACGGCGAACAGCAAGACCCCTTCCAGCGACGCCTCGATCAACTCCGAAGGGTAGCGCGGCACGTCCGAGCCGGATTGCGGATAGATCATCGGGAACGGAAACCAGGGTGCCGCTGGCCGGCCCCAAAGTTCGCCGTTGATGAAATTGGCGCAGCGACCGAGGAACAGGCCGATCGGCACGGCGACCGCGATGCGGTCCGCGAAGCGCAGGATGTTGATTCCGTTTCTCGTGCAGAACCAGAGGATCGCGATGGTCACGCCCAGGAAGCCGCCGTGGAAACTCATCCCGCCATCCCAGACCGCGATGATCCGCACCGGGTGGGTGAAGAAAAATTCCGGCTGGTAGAACAGCACGTAGCCGATGCGGCCGCCGAGAATGATGCCGAGCGTCGCCCAGGTGAGGAAATCGTCCACCTGCTCGGCGCTGGCGGCCACCGGTGGGAGTGCCGCCAGCCGGCGCACCAGCCGCCAGCCGATCAGCAGCGCGGTGATATAGGCCAGCGCGTAATAATGGATGGCGAAAGGACCGATCCTGACCAGGATCGGCGAGAGATGCGGCCACATGATCGGGGTCATCGGTAGGGATCGACCTGCCGCAGGTAGGTTTCGACATAAGCCTTTATGCCATCCTCTAAACTGCTGAATTTGTGGTTGAATCCAGCCTGGCGCAGCCGCTGCATCGGGGCCTCCGTGAAGGATTGGTACTGGCCGCGCAGACTGGCCGGCATGTCGACATAGTCGATCCGCTCGGCCACGCCGTTGGCGGCGCAGACGGCGCAAGCGAGGTCCGCGTAAGAGCGCGCGACGCCGGTGCCAAGGTTGAACAGGCCGGCGATGCCAGGGGCGGTAAGGAGAAACTGCAGCGCCGCGGTGACATCGTCGATCCAGATGAAGTCGCGCCGCTGCTCGCCATCCGCGATGTCCGCGCGGTCCGAGCGGAACAGTCGCGCCGGGCCGCCGGCGGCGATCTCGTCGTGCTTGACCTTGACCACCGAAATCATCCCGCCTTTGTGGTACTCGTTCGGGCCATAGACGTTGAAAAATTTGACGCCGGCCCAGGCGGGCGGCGCCGGTTCGCCGGTCTCGATCTGGCGCGCCACCCACAAATCGAAGGCGTGCTTGCTGAAGCCGTAGAGGTTCAGCGGCCGCAGCCGGCGCAAGGCGGCCGTGGAAAATTCGTCGTCGAAGCCGGCGCCGCCGTCACCATAGGTCGCGGCCGAGGAGGCGTAGATGAACCGCACCCCTTGCGCCGCGCACCAGCGCCATAGGTTTTGGCTCAGGGTCACGTTCGCTTTCCAGACCAGGTCCCCATCGGTCGCCGTGGTGGCGGAGATGGCGCCGAGATGCACGATCGCCTCCAACTCCGGTGCGGTGTCCAGCCAGGCGGCGAGGTCCTCCGGCGGGATGATCGCCAGCGGCGGGTGGTGGCGCAGGTTGCGCCATTTTCCCGCTTCCCGCAGCCGGTCCGAAATCACCACGTCCCGGCCCTCGGCAAACAGCGCCGCCTGCAGATTCGAGCCGATAAATCCGGCGCCGCCCGTGACCAAGATCATGCGCGGGCTTATATGAGGCTCGTCCCCAGCATGAAAGAGCCGCCGCCATGACCGATCGCCCAAAGATTTTTGATGACCTCGCCGGTGTTGCCGGGGGCGCTTTGTCGGCGCTGTCCGGCCTGCGGGACGAGGTGACCGCACTGGTTCGTGCCCGGGTGGACGAGACGGTGCGGCGGCTTGACCTGGTCAAGCGCGAGGAATTCGAGGCGATGGCCGAACTGGCTCGCCGCGCGAGGGAGCAGTCCGAGGCGCTGGAACTGCGGGTTGCCGCATTGGAGGGGCACGCACCAATTACGAATGCGTTACCTGAACCGTTTGAACAGGCGCCGGACCCTGACGCGCCGCTACCTCCGGATGCTGTCTAGTCGCACTGCTTGTGTGTTGGTTGTGGTTCGCTACCACATGTAGACTCGTGGCCGCGTTCGCGGTCTCATCCTCGAAACTGGTCACGAAAGCGTGAATAATCCCGTAACTTCAACGAACTTGACCGTATAATTTCGGTACTCCATCATAAATTCGTCGTAAGAAATGGATTTTACCGATGGTATCGAATCGCTTCTTTCCGTGCGCCGACTATTTTGCCGAGCGCCGTTTCGCGGCGGGTTTCGTTTTGCTGCTGATGCAGATCAGCCTGGTCCTGTGGCCCTGGGCGGTGCGTATTGCGCGTCAAGACAAGGAGCGGTCCAGCGTGGACCGCATTTTGTCCGAGCTTTCCGAGACACATCGCGTGAAGCCGGACCCCTACGCGCCGCCGCTGAAGCGGTTCCGCCAACTGGCATGAACCGCGGCGGGGGCCTGTCTATAATCACGAAACTGAAATAATTTATCAAGCCCGCGTGACGTAGATGAATTTGTCGAAATGAATAATAAAAAATTTTTTCTCTCTGGTGAAAATACTTAATGACTGGTTGTCCAAAACCCGTTAAAACTTGACTCCAGGTTGTGAGGGACTTGTGAAATGGCTTTGCGGTTGGATGTCTGGCTTCCTTGTGCGTCATTCTTCTCCGCGGGCCGGATCGGGGCTGGTTTCTTGGCGCTGCTGATGCAGTTGAGCATCGTGCTCTGGCCGTTGGCCGCCAAATGGGCGCGTGGGACCCAGGATCAGTCGAATATCGAGCGAATGCTGGCCGAACTGGCCGAGGCGCATCGCGTGCCGGTCGATCCCTATGCCGCCGTGCCGATGAAGAGATTCCGCCAGGCCGCTTGAACCCGCGCGATTATCCCGCGTTTTTCGCCGCTCAGACAGTTTTATCCGCAAGCCGGCTGGTGCCGGACATCAGACTGCACCTTGCCACCGAATTGACACCCTTGTGGCAGGCGACCGAAACTTTCCTGCAAATTCAGAATATTGCGCCACCTTACTGGGCATTCGCCTGGCCGGGGGCGGAGGCGCTGGCGCGGTATGTCACGGACCGGCCCGCATTGGCGCGCGCGCGCCGCGTGCTGGATTTCGCGGCCGGGTGCGGGCTTGCCGCGATCGCCTGTGCCCGCGCGGGCGCGGCGGCGGTGACCGCGGCGGAGCTGGATCCGCTGGCTTGCGCCGCGATCGATCTCAACGCCGCCGCCAATGGGGTCACGATCGAGAGTCTGCAAGGCGACATCGTGGGCCAGCCTTGCCGCTGGGACCTGATTCTTTGCGGCGATGTCTTCTACGAAGCGCCGATGAGCCGGCATATCCTGCCCTGGCTGCGGCGGTTGGCCGCGGATGCGCTGGTGATCGCCGCCGATCCCGGCCGCGCCTATGTGCCGCGCGAGGGCATCGAGGCGCTTGCCAGGATCACCGTGCCGACCACCCGGGAGCTGGAAGACCGTGACAGCCGGGAGGTGACTTTGTTCAAAATTTTGGCTTCCGCCTGACGTCCGCCCGTGCAAATTGCGTCAATCAGGGGGTGACGGAACGCGGCCCGTGCCCACGTTGACCATGCCCAAGTCGCGGACTAAGCAACCGCAGCATAGATTTTTAAGCGAGGGTTTCCGATGAAGGATGTCCGCGAAGCCCTGTTCGCCGGGCGCAATACGGCAGGCAAGCTGGTCCGCCGGCCGATCTCCCCTTTCATGCTGGGCAGCGCCTACAAGCCGCAAATGTCGTCGATGACGTCGATCATGCACCGGATCACCGGCTGCGCGCTCGGCCTGGGCACGCTGCTGCTGACCCTCTGGCTGGTCTGCGCCGCCACCGGCGACGGCGCGTTCTCGATCGTGCAAGCGTTTCTTGCGTCCTGGATCGGGATTCTGATCCTGATCGGCTTCACCGCCGCGATGTTCTATCATTTCTGCAACGGCATCCGGCATCTGGCCTGGGATGCGGGGTGGGGGTTCGCGCTGCCGGTGATGCATCGCAGCGGCTGGACCGTGGTCGCGGCGACCGCGGTTCTGACCGTTGGGTTCTGGGTCATCGCATTCCTGGTCTGGTGAAAAAGTAGCAAAACAATGGACAAGCACAGCGCCCCTTCGACCAACATCATGCGCAGCCCGCTCGGCCGCGCCCGCGGCCTGGGTGCCGCGAAATCCGGCCTGCACCATTGGTGGGGCCAGCGGCTCACCGCCATCGCGCTGTTGCCGCTGTCGCTGTATTTCGTCGTTTCGGTGCTGATCCTCTCCGGCGCGGACCGGGCACAAATGGCGGCCTATCTGGGCGAGCCTTGGAACGCGGTGCTGTTTCTCTGCCTGATCGTGGCGCTGTTTTATCATCTGGCGCTGGGTGTGCAGGTGGTGATCGAGGATTATGTAAATAATGAGGCGCAACGGATGGCGGGAATCATGGCGGTGAAAGCCGCCTGCTGGTTCTGCGGGCTGGCCTGCGCCGTTTCGGTCCTGAAACTTGCCCTCTGAACGGATGTTGCCCCCATGAACGCGTTCACCAAATCGGCCATCGGCGCCTATAACATCATCGACCATACCTATGACGTGGTGTGCGTCGGCGCCGGCGGGTCCGGCCTGCGCGCAACTTTGGGCATGGGCGCCGCGGGGCTGAAAACCGCCTGCATCACCAAGGTGTTTCCGACCCGCAGCCATACCGTGGCGGCGCAAGGCGGCATTGGCGCCGCGCTCGGCAATATGGGCGAGGATGACTGGCGCTGGCACATGTATGACACCGTGAAGGGGTCGGACTGGCTGGGGGATCAGGACGCGATCGAGTATATGTGCCGGGAGGCCGTGCCGGCGATCTACGAGCTGGAGCATTTCGGTGTGCCGTTCTCGCGCACCGAGGATGGGAAAATCTATCAGCGGCCGTTCGGCGGCCACATGAAGGACTACGGCAAGGAGCCGGCGATGCGCGCCTGCGCCGCCGCCGACCGCACCGGCCACGCCATCCTGCACACGCTGTATCAGCAAAGCCTGAAACACGAGGTCGAGTTTTTCGTCGAATATTTCGCCCTCGACCTGATCATGGATAACGAAGGCACCTGCCGCGGCGTGATGGCCTGGAACCTGGAAGACGGCACCATCCACCGCTTCCGCGCCCAGACCGTGGTGCTGGCCACCGGCGGCTATGGCCGCGCCTACCTATCCTGTACCTCCGCCCATACCTGCACCGGCGATGGCGGCGGCATGGTGCTGCGCGCAGGCCTGCCGGTGCAGGATATGGAATTCGTGCAGTTCCACCCCACCGGCATTTTCCCCGCCGGCTGTTTGATCACCGAAGGCGCGCGCGGCGAAGGCGGCT
>Ga0116230_10000687_pt1 | contig 30293 bp, 24 predicted proteins | sample S1TSphfallax_3_FD_88678 | JGI IMG/M metagenome (GOLD analysis project Ga0116230, IMG submission 88678) | Host-associated microbial communities from peat moss isolated from Minnesota, USA - S1T2_Fd - Sphagnum fallax MG | ecosystem: Host-associated > Plants > Peat moss > Unclassified | place... | reverse complement strand
GAACCCAAATTTTATTTAAAGAAAAATCAACAAAAACCCAGATTCTGAACCTCCCTGCTTTGTCCCTCCCCCCCCCCCCTCCCCTCTTTCAAACCAGCACCCAACAGTGCACCAAGCAGAATGGAAGGTCCATGGACAGGAAACACTTTTTCATTGTCTTCATGCCCCATGGACCACAGTGATTTTACCTATGCCCTTACCATCCCCATGTATCTAGTATCTATGTACCTAGTTGCCACCATGTGCCTTGCCTACTTACTTACATATCTCCATAGTACTCATTTGCATTTGGGACTCACTTACCTTGGATACTTACCCACTTATAGAAGTAATTACCTTGGTAGTGTGAGGTGGAAGTGAGAGGGTTTGCAAGATAGATCACGAAGGTAACCTGTTGTTGTCCATCTAGAATTGAGTCATAACACATAACAAGTTTTCAGTGGATGGTGCAGTGGTGGGTGCTGAGTCACATAATTCATTGAAGAGGATAGTTTGGAAGTGTTTAGAAATAGGTCACTTGCTGAATTCAATAAATTGAATTTGAAAAATTGTTCAAAGGACTCCATTTCATCTCCCAAAATCACACATTACAGAATTGCAAGGTTGAATTTGGGGCCCCAACATGGTATTAGCAATACCTTGTGGTTTCTCTTTATTAGTTGTGCATGCCTTCACCTTCTTCTTTTTTCTTTTTCTTTTTTTGTGTGATGGGCCTTGTTGATTTTCCCATCACAAAAAAAATGGATCAACACTTTGGACATTCCCAACATATAAGCTTCCAAAATTTGGACACTCTCAAGATACAATTGGCATGGCCATTGCAATTTAACTACCTCTATAGATAGTTAAATGTGAATGATGTTCTTTTCATTCATAGATGTAGTTTTCAATGTTGTGTGTGTGTATGGTTTAGGACTTGCACTCCATGGAAGTGTACAAGGGCCATCTACATCCATGTGAGTATAAGTGTAAGTGTTTAGTAGGGGACATGTAAATGTAAACCATATAAGTCTATATTACTCAATCAAAATACATTGCAAAAGTTTAGGTCAAAAATGGTGATGAATAGAGTTTTAAATAAGAATTCTAGTCAACAATGAAATGTGGCAGCATGTATCCAAAATGTGCACCTAAGATATTTTCCCCACAACACCATGATTTGAAGAATCATTGCATAAAAAAAGTTTACATTGGGTGAGTGCACAATTAGGTGGGCTATTGTAACTACAATTGATGTTTGGCACAAAATACTTCATAAAAGGTGTAGTTGGAAAATATATATACTAATTTTTGTCAAAATTATTGAAAATTGAACTCCCAACTTGTGAACAACTATTTATAGCCCCAACCATTGGGTTATTATTACAAATGCATAACAAAGGTGTATTTTGCAAATTTATTCTTCATATGTTGAAATTTTGAAAAATTATATTTGAAATTGCGTAATTTCATTTTAAAAATAAATTAATGTTTGATAGAAAAATGTGAAACATCACTCATAGGTAAGATATTTGGATTGTTAGATTCCTAAAACTCCTTTTAACAAGAATTGAAAAACAATTTCAATTTATTTTTCAATGATAAATAAATAATGATGTTCCCTTATGTTCTTGTGCAATCTAGGAACATCACTATATATGCTAAGGGTGACATTATTCATATCCCAAAGTTTTACTTCATAAGTCAAGTCTCACATATGAAAAGGTGCATTCACAAAAACATTTGCCTTTTCATTTAAATAAGTTTAATAGTGGAATGTGTGTATAGGTTACACACATGCTTAATGATTTAGAAGCTTTATTTTTTTCTCATTTACATGATTGGGCGAAGATTTGGCATCTATTTATCAAGGACGATTGTTTTTTGGTTTTCTTTTTTCTTTTTTTGTCACATTGAAAATTTTCCAAACCATGGTAGCCCCCATGTCACTCTTGATACCAATTGGAAAGCCCTCCATGAACAGAGGTTCACCAATATGGTTGCATAATGTTTAGACCTATAATATAAGAGTATTGAATATTGAACAATGTTTTCATTGAAAATTCCATATATTGAAATTAAAAAATCTAAATAGATCGAGGCATGTTTTTCATATTGTTGGAAAACCTTCAGTGACAAAGATTTTATGGAGGTGATTTCATAATGACTATTCTTAAGGAGTGAAAAATGTTGAATTTTAAATAGATTTGGTCTTTGGAAATTGAATTAAATTTCAATTTTTCATTCTGAAAATTGGATTTTCAACAAAAAGGCTTGCCATTTTTCAATTCAAATTTTCATTCAATTGGGCCAATAGCACAAAACACACAACAATGTGTTATTTTATTTGAATGTGATCCACATTGTGTCAACAAGTTTTGAATTCATGCCCAAGTTTTTATTTGTAGGCCATCATGAATTCATTCCCACTTTGTGTTATAATTAGGGAACATCTATTTTTCACCTTGTTTGTTGACACATTTGTGAAGGTATAGGGTTGGGGAATATATGGTTTAGTTGGGACTTGTAATTCTATAATCAATGTGTGGGACCCAAGTTTTAAATCTTGTGTTATATACCTTGTAATCTTGTAACAAATGTGTAAACCCAAAAAATACCACATTTGGGTTAACCAAACAAGCTCAACTTGTGCATTTTTTTCATTAAAGCACGAAACCTTAAGAATGCAAAAACAAGGTTCAAAATTAATGGGAAGGGTTAGTTTGTAATCTATTTTGGCACTATTGTGAACATTCTTGGATTTGATCACCAAAGTGTTCCATTGATTATTGTGATGGTGAAATTAAGTTGATGGTCAAATTAGGTTGATGGTCAATAAACCATAGTTGTTATATTCATAATGAATCCCACTTTTGTTTGAACATGTGGAATGTTCTTAATGGGTGTAGGTGCTTTAGAATTAAGGTTAGGTTAAGCCCATAGGTTCAACATTCTTTAGGAATTAGGGTTTGGACAACAAGATACAAGATTCATTTGGGGCACTTAGGGTTAACAATTTAACATCCATTATAAAAGTGTCATGAACTTTCTTTAGGCATAAACAACATCAACATTTGGGTATACAAGTTGAGCGGTGTGATTTTGACCATTGATGCCATGAACATCTTTTAAGGAATTTATATCCAATTTTGAAAGATTGGCTAAATTGCATTGTTATTCCATTATTATGGGATATGGATGAAATGTTTGGAGCCACCAATGGGCCATGTTAATTTTCTAATGCAATTGGCACCATCAAACTCAATGATTTCATCCAAAAGTTTGATACCTAATATGATATGTAACAAATTTCCAATCCCCATATGTTTACACCTTTCATAGCATGGAAGGGGTTTCCCCAACACTATTAAGGGTTGCCAATGGACAACTATCGTGAATTCTAGCATGCCCATAAAGAGTAGATCAAATAATGACAATTATACTAATCACCAAACTATGTTTCCATCACATGGGGCAATATGACTCCATGTGCACCAACAACTATTGCAAGTAGACTACAAAGAATCATGTCCATACCAACCCATGTATTTACAACTTGTGTCCAAATCAACCATTTTTGTGACTATCAATGCAATTACCCTATGTGGCACCATGGTAAAAACGACTTGTAATCACATATGTGACTGACTTGCAACTACATGTGGTTTGGATGAAAATGGAAATGAAACATATGTTTCATATCATCTACAACTAATGGTGTTTAACATCAAATGAAAATTCAATTATTTTTGTGATCAATAATGTAATTATAGGTGATTGAACATGTGGCATTCTATGCAATTTGAATTACAACTATATACATGTAAAATTATATGTGTTAATGCATGCATTAACTAGCTTAAGCCTAAGTAGCCCCTATGTACCTTTAGTAGTTTGGGTAGCCTCTAGGTACACCATTACGTACATTAAATAGTTTAGGCACACTATTACAATAATGTGGTTTTATGAATGGACATTTTTGCTCTAATTAAATAGCCTAAAGTAATGCAAGGTAAAATAACCAAGTTTGACTTAAGGTAAAATGGCCTTGAATAACAAAAATGAACCTATAATAACCTAGGATAAATAACCAATAATAGTTTAAAATAACTTAAGGTAGAATGACCTAAAATAACCTTTAAGTAAACTATATTAAAATACCTGAAAATATCCTAGAATAAATTAAAGTATAATAGCTTAAAATAATTTAAAATAATCTAAATAGCCTAAAATAGCCCAAGGCTTGAGGAAATCACTACATATATATTTTTAAAAGCATTTGAAGTAAAAGTATATTTTTTAGCTTGCTATGAACTAATGGCATATTTTGAACATATTTTAGGTATATATTAAAATAATAGTTAGGTAATTTCTAAGTATATCCTCATAATGAATTATAGGCACCTCATTTACATTTAAGTAAATTAATTATATTTTTTCAATAAGTTGCACCTTATATGTTTTGCACACCATTTGTAGTTGAATAAAAATAACCTCTTTAAGGTTTAGAGAATAATAGTCAAGAATAGAATAAGGTAGAATCTACAACTTAAAGGTATAATAGTCTAGAATAACCTAAGATAGAATAGTAAAAAATAACCTAAAATAATTTAAAGTTAAATAGTCTATAATAGTCTAAGGTGGTCTAGGGTTATTAAATAGTTTTAAAATGTAGGTTATGTCACATAAATAGAATAGGAAAAAATTGTTCATAATGATGTAATGACAAGAATGATCAATTGTTGAAAAAGTGGTGCAATTAGTAGTAGTAGTTTTTCAACTTGAGTTGGCAATGTTGGGCCTTCAACTAATGCACTAGCAAGTTTTTCAACTAGTACATAGGTTGGTCCCTCAACTAATACATAGGTAGGCCCTTCAACTAACACACAAGGGCCACAACTTGCTTTCAATCCTACTACGTAGAATTCTTTCACACTTTGTGAAGGAATTACCAACATGAAGAAGTTGCCAAGTTTATAAGAGTTTCAATGTAAGCCCCATGAAAATTTACAAGAGACCTATATTTGAATGAGGAGGTTGATTAGCATGACTCAAGGAATCATGAAAGCACAAGTAATCCAATTTTGGTATAAATTTTTTGGACCATGAATTTGAAAAAAAGTTGTGCGATGCCATTTTATTGCAATTCACTTAATCAACATTGCCAAAGTTTTTTTTGTAACAAAACGAATTGAGTTAAACATGTTCAAAGAGTGAATGATGGCTCTTGGGTTCATTAAAGATAATCCAAGGAGCCAATTGGCTCAAAGTCAACAACAAGCATCCCAATAATGTGGGCAAGCAAACAAAAATGCTACACAAAAGCCCAAAGGGCTATTGAAAGGCTTTAAGCATCATCATCTATGGTTTCATTGATAAGCCAATTAGAAGTAGAGGTTCAATCTTGAGGGAATGCCCATGCAAAGTGGCAAGGGAAAAAATCAAGCCCACTTGATTCATTGTAGTATTGGAACCAAATTGTGGGAAACAGGGTCATTGCATTGACCACTGCTATGAGGTAAAAAATACTACAATGGATTTTTTTAGATGTCACAAAGGCAAAACTTTTTTGGGTTGGACACATATTATTATATAAAACCCATATGCAAGTTGGAAATTCCAACAAAATGAATTTAAATAAGTGAAACTAACTTCTTTGTCCTTACTTTCAAATAATTACACCAAAAAAATTAATTTTTAATAAAATAATGTAAGCAATTCGAAGGTCACGTTCTAATAAAAAAATGTTATGGATTAATTACTTAAAATAAAATTAAAGATTTTCCCATAATTTTGGAACATGTTATAGTTTCAAGGGTTATGACACTTAGGAATAAGTTTTTTGGAAAATATGAATATTTGATGAACTTTATAATTCCTTATTGTGTGTAATAATTTAAAAAAAAAATGCAAACTTTGTCACATATCGAAAATGATGTGTTTCATGATCAATACTAAATATAAGCATTCAAAAAGGTTGAAAGTAGGGCACCATTAATTTGGACATGGAAAAATTTGTCAAATTTAATGTTGTTTCAAGGATTTGTGTTTTTGTCTAGTTTTTTAAGTTTAAAAATACATTAGAAAAACTCCCAAAATGGACTTTGCAAGGGCTACTTTTGGTACCCCCTAATGTGCTTTCACCATATGACTTACATCTCAAATTGTGCACAAATCAACCCCAAGGCAACAATGGAGGCTAAAGTCTTGGAAATGTAGTTCCCAAGGGCAAGGAAGTCAAGGATGAGGGGCAAGATGAAGTCTAACCCCAAGTCAAGGCAAGGAGATCATATAAAATAAGGAATGGTGGATAAAATTGTTTAGTTGGAACAATGATTAATTGCCATGGTTAGTCTTCCTATTGTGCCAAAATCTAAAAATCCTTTGTCAAATTCTAATCCTTCCACCATGTTGAATTTAGCTAAAATGGGAGTCATGTGTGGAACGACATTGACACAACCACTATTAATGGTTGTCAACATGGTTGCCATTCAATCATTTGTTCAAGCCCTTGAACCACAAGGAATAGATGTTACTTTCAATCCACAAAGAGGAAAGGTAAATCACCAAGTTTGATTTCTATAGTCATTTAGATTGGACAAAATTATTTCCAATTCTTCTATGGTCCCAATGCAATCACGCATACCAATGTTGGTGTACCAATAGTGCCATCAAGGAAAGTGCCACACATAACAATGGCATATACTACCACAATAAACACCTTGTTGGAGGCAACTACAATTGTTTACAACACCCCCTTTTTTCAACAACAATGGTCACACAACCAAGTTTCTAACTAGTTGTCATGTTCAAGTTAGTAGCCACACTTTATGAAAGTGGGGACATGGTAATGTCATTTGTAGAATTAACAAATGTTTCACAAGACAAACATATGGACATGGATTTGAATTTGACCATATTTTCTCCATTGCAATCAATAACATGTAACATGCAAATATTGTTAGTAAAAAATGCAATTAAACATTCCATGGTAACTGTCGTAACCTTAACCTTGGGCTTGTGACCAAGGTAAAGGCTTGTAAGGGTGTGAGCCAAGAGGGAAGCCCGGGAATCACATCTTATGCTCCTGGGAGTGTAAGAGGATGTGAAGGAATGAACCCTCACACTCCCAAGTGAGCTCTCAAACCTTTAAAGAGCAATTGCAGGGGTTAAAACCCATTGGATCGAGGAGTTCCTTATATCATTAAAAAGTTCTTGGAATGTAGATGTCTAAAATTGGCTTGCATGACTCATTTAGACACTTCAAACACAAGTTATGGCTAAAAGAAAGGTCGGGAGTCAAATTGGCAATTTGACTCTCAACCACTAAAAGTCGGGAATCGCCCCAATTTTCTTATGTTTAGGTGGTGTGCAACATACCTATGGAAAGCTCTTGATGAGGAATAAAACTTTGTTTCAAACTTCATCTCAATTGGAGGTCTGCACGCAAAGTTATGGGCCCCCAAAGTTGCAAGAATCCTAGTTGTGGGAATTTCAAAACTCCCACTTGGGAGTCCTGGGACAAAATGACATTTGGGTGCTGCTCCCAAGGCCAAGCATAAAGTGTACTATAAGAAGGAAGGTGGTGACTTCCCCCAAGTTTGGGTCGTGGTGAGTCTTGTGAATCCATGTTTGCTTGTGGTTCGTTCGCACACCAAAGTGTTTTAATTACACACTAACCAACTTGTTGTTTGGTTTGTGTAGTTTTGTGTGAATAATTGATGCTTGTCATTTTTCCTAGTCCCCATCTTGAAGCTCCAACATGCCCCTCTACCCCTAAAGTGCTGCGAGCCAAGGAATGTGCCTCAACTTTTTGCTCTTTCAATGTCTTCGTTTTAGACTCACATTTGAGTCTATCAAGGAGCTTGGGAGCACATTAGTAACATGGAATGGTGTTATTAGACAACATGCAACAATGTTTTTGTTTGACTACATCTTGAATCACAAAATATTGGCCATTATGAATCTTGTCAAACTTTAAAGCTCATCCATTCATGTTAAGGTCAAATGGCCACAATTGGGCTAGGTTTCACAAAGGAAAACTTAAAGGGTGAAAACACACTAAAAGGAACTAGGGGTGCCAATGTAAAAGTCTTTTTCCAAGGACTACATATGACAAATGTGTCATTTTTATGTTGGCCTATACTTAAATTTTTAAATTTTTGGATACCTAATTTAATACTATATGTTAAATTTAAATATTTTTTGACTACAAATTGATTTTATATCATATATATTATGCATTCATGCCCTTTATTACATAAATATGAACAACTTTTGTTAAGGTGACATTTTCAAAATCCATAATTTTCAAGGTCAAAAACACATTTAAACAAATGTGCTCAAATTAGTTTTAAAAACAATTTTCATTAGTTCAACTCCTTTTGCCCTTTTAGTCATCAATGTTTAAATCCTTTATAATTTTCAAAAAGAATGGTGCACATTTGGTAGAAAAAAATAAGGATATCCATTTGAAATTTGAGTGTTTTGAACATGCAATTTTTTTTTTGGTTATGTCAAACTTTGAAATTAATAGAAAACATTTCCAAAAAAATTATGATAATCCAAACTGTTATGCTTTCTTTGCAATCTTTCAAACATACAAAAATGAAGTTTTAAAGAGAGTCCACTCACTTGGGTGGCTCCTTTGACTATGTTTTTACCCTAAAGCCTTGTCCATTCCATATATAAACCTCATTGGGATGATTAAGAAAGGTTCATAGAGTCATTCGTGAACCACTATGTATAAAACTTCAACTATATCACTCTATAAATGCGTCAATTATGAAGGTGAAAATCATTATGACAAATGTCATGTCATACAATGTGTTATTCAATGGAATTCCATTATACCCCATCAATTTCACCTTGGATTTCTAAGGAGAAATGACGTCTTACAAATTGGGATGACAATTTGAAGATGGCAAGAGTGTACACCTTCTTGTATGTTTTGTAGGAAGGGGGCTATTGAATCCCAAAAGGCTAAGTTTCACAACATTTTTCGGATTGTTAATTGTGGTGAAGATCTTTTAGATGGGTTTTGGTTCTTTAGGGTGTTATTGAAACTATCCGTGCATGTCCATGGGTGAAAGCACACTACAAGAGGGCCATTTTAAGCAAAAAAATGTATTTTTTAGGGGGGTGTATTTGGGTACATCTTGGGGCAATTTTTCTTTGATTTCATCTAGCGTTTTGATAAATATAGAAATGGATTTTGATACAAAAGCGTCCAACATAATTCTTGTCATCTTTCAAATGGAAGTAAATTTTCAACAAAATGGCCTTTTTCAACACACTTATGTTTGTTTGAATGAGAAATTTATCTAGATGTTTTTTTGTGAAATCACATGAATCATGTATTTAATAAATTCCAACTTTTGAAAAGTTCAAAATTAACAATTGACCATTTGGAAGTTGGATAATTAAAGAAAAAATTTCATTTGGGGGCCACCAAATGATGCATAAATATTAATAATGTTTTGCTTCATTAGATAATCCAACAAATAGACGTTCATAATGTTTAGTCTCAAACTTGGTCCCAACCACTAGGTTAGAAAAGTCTAGAATTGATAGTTTAATCTAAAATTAAATAAATACATGTTATGACTCAAATTTTTTTATTGTGTTTTATTGTAATTGAAATGGTACAATCAATTCATATTCAATATATGACTAAATACTGCATCAAGTTTTGTAATTATTTGAATCATCTTTAGAGTATATTTTCATTTTGTAGTATATCGTGACAAAATCTAATTTCTCACAAATATACTTTTTAAAAATTTGATATTAATAAAAAATGTAGTTTCTTTTGATAATTTGCATTATCTGGCAATTGAACTACCTTATTTTGAGTATCATTTATGAAAACCTCTTTTATTGGCTTGGTGAAAGTTGAAACTTGCACATATTTGAAAAACAATATTTGATGACAACATTTTTTGGCCATTGTAATGTGCTTCCACCCCCATTATCAAATTTAGTACGAGACTTCCAAATAGATTGAAATGAATTATGTGAATTTTGACAATTGAAATTGGGAATATGACAAGTTCAAGATGTGAAAAGGTAATGCAAAACATAAGTTTCATTTTTTTTACATGGCATTTAGCTAGTATTTAAAATTTTCAAATATCCACATGTAGCCTTTTAAATACCCAAATTTTATGTGCAAATTTCATGAGTTGATTATTAAATTGTTTAAATATTTGTCCATTTTCAATCCACTATAATGAACCAACACCTAGATTGGCAATGTTTTTTTGTTAGAAATTGTTCCAATTTTGGAGGTTGAAAACAAGAAATGGACATCATTCTAATTGTCCCCTTCGGTATTAATAAAAAGGCATAATTGTGGGGCACCACAATAAATTTGTAAGAAATTGGATAACATTATGTGCCTTTGAGCCATTGACCACAATGGATGCCACTTCTTTGGGTCATACATCATCTCCTCTATTTCCTTTGGACTCCACATCATTATTTGGCAATGTCCAAAAGAAGGAAATTGTGTGGACTTGACTTGTTTAGAGGTATTGACACCAAATTGGCCATTGTGTTGCAAGTCAGAATACAAGTGCAAAAATACCTTTATGTTGACAATGATGAAGTTGATCCATTACAAGTTGTTTACCTTGCTCAATAGTGTCTTGAATTGCTTCCACTATCAATAATTCAATTATTTCAGGGTGTTTCCAAGAGATGTTTTGTTGTTCGAATAAAACATTATTAATTTGGTCATAGTAGGATGGCCTTTGCCAAGGTCATTTTTTGGTAGGCTATGGCAACAAGTTGTAAGACATAATAGAAATTTGATTTGTTTTGGGAGATGCTACAAGTACTACAAGTATTACAATACTTATAATTACATCATACACCTTCGCTAGTTTACATTTTGGAAAATGTACCCTCCATGGGTAATTCATGAGCCAACGTGATGGTTAGTGTCCAACAAATTAGATTCTAGATTGGAACTATTGTTTTGCTAGATGTAATAACAATTGGTTCAAGAGCTCATTGGCCATAGTTATGGTGGACCAATCTCACGCCATCATAATTATTCAAACTAGCATATGATAGAGTGTAAAGACCACCACCACTCATTGTTGACTCCATTTTGGATAAAGGGACATTGTCATAACCTATTTAGTATGATGGTCCAAACTACTATTGGTCATTGTCAATAAAGTGAAACAACTATGACTTGCACTACCAATGTTGTTTAACTTTCTTGCATCCCATGTTTTTTGAAACAATGGGCCAAAACTTGTTTGGGATACATCCACCAACACATATTGGTGGAACCACTATTGACAAAAAAGAACATGCCATGGGATTTCCCATTGGTGAGGCATCACATTGATAGGTGTTAGGTCATGCAATGGACATCAACTACTTGAAATGGATTGTTACCTTGTGCATAATGGAACAACATCACCTACAATCTTCCATAACCCCTACCATTGTAATCTCACAATATTTTTTGCTTATCGAGATGATGAAAGTAGAGGATGGAGGTGAACATGTATACAAACACCCATGGCAAATATGGGATAAATAATGCATGAATGTTCTTTAGAAGGAACATTTTTTCTAAACAAATGGAGATTTCTTTTAATGTTGGAAAAATTAATAAAATTTATGTTGGGACAATCCATACAAGCTATTGATGATGGCAATAATCAACTAGCTAGTGAATGCATCAATTGTTATTGACAAGCTTAGTACACCCAAGGGGTTAGGAAAAAAATTGTGAACCGCAAGTTGGACTTGTAGTTATTAGGAATGAGTGAAGTAGGATCTAACAAGTTTTGAGATCTTACAAAGATGGGTTTGCCTTTAATGTGAATGACTTGGGATCTTTAAAGGGCCATGAAATTTGTATTGAATTGATTAATGATACGCCCATATTTTGAAAGCCTTACAAATATAATGACTTGGAAAAGTCATTGATCTAATCCAAAACCCAAGAATTAGGGGAAGTTGGTTTGGTAGAGTTGTTTGTAAGAGAATATGTGTCAACTATTATGATGTTGACCATAAAGAACATCTTTGGAAACTAGATTAAAAGACACATGTGGAAGGATTATTGATCTTTGAATCATCAAACCAAGTTTGATTGGTATGCCATGCCTTTTCTTGAAGAGATTTTTGATGCAATTTGACATGCCAAGGTGTTTAACATGTTGGACTAAAGTCAAGCTATCAACAATTGCCTATTAAGAATGTAAAGAAACAAAAGACGACATTTTAGGAAATTGATGAACATGGCAAGGATTGCTTTTACCAATGGAAATTTTTGCCACCCGCAACATTCCAAAAGATCATGGACAAGATTATATTAGGTTTGAATTTTGCACATTGTTACATAAACGATATCATCATCTTTAGTGTTTCCATGAGGGAGCATGAAGTGTTTTAACATTTGCAAACACATGGACTAAAGCTCCATCTTGGAAAATGCAAGTTCACCTATGATTGGATTGAATATCTAGGTCATATGATGTACTTTGGAGGACTAAAGGTTCAACAAACAAAGGTCAATGTTATTACACACATTCCACACCATATGGATGTCAATCAAGTTCAAAGTTTTATAGGATTAGCAAACAACTATCAATGATTTATGAAAGGATTCAATGTCATTGCCAACCCATTCACTAAATTATCGAAGGTGGATCAAGTTTGGCAATGGGAAAATGAATAGGGGTAGGCCTTTGAAGAACTCAAAGCCCAAATGACCTCAATAACAATCTTAAGGTGACACATAATAGGGTAACCATTCTAATTACATAAAAATGGAACATGTGAGGTCTTGGAACGATATTTAAATAGGTGGATGATGAATGGAGAAAATTTGTGGTCACATATGCCAACTATTCCAACAATTAATAACAATGATTTCAAGTAAAGTTTTTACAAAGGGGAATGCTTCGTAATAATATAGGATACAACACATCTCAAGTGTTATTCGTAGAACAACTCTTGCACCCTAGTCATTGATCATCAACCATTAAAATGGTTGATGGAATCAAATAAATTGAGAGGAAAACATGTATGATGGGTGTTCATGCTACAAGAATATGATTTGAAATTGGCCATTTTCACCCCCTAATCACATGATTTTATGGATAATTTTATTGTATCAACAAACTTTTAACTGCACAACTTAGCACCAAATGCTTCATCCTTGAACATGTGTCCTCTAGGGGGAAATCTAGGTCCGAGAGCTAGAGAAGGCCTTCATAATTCAAATTCCACATTTAGGTAGTATTGGAAAGAAAAGGTGTTCTATCAATCTTCATCACATATCATATTTGCCATGATAATGAAAAAGATGCAATCATAACTTGACTTAATAATAGAGCTCATCTTAACTTAATGAAAATAAGTAAATTTTATAATTCATTTAAACATAAATAGGTTTTCAAGAATTGGATTATGATAATATTTTTGAGATATTTTTGAAACCTTTTCAATGTTAATAGATTTTTTGAAATATACAAAAATACACTTTTATTTCACATGCTTCATAAAATATATAATCAGTAATCTCCTTGAGTCATAAAGAAGGTGACACTATAAATTAATGGCTTCAATAGCTTACAATAACTAATGTGTGTTGTTATTTATATCTAATCACAAACTTGTGTAAGTTTCCAAATAAACTCAATGTCAAGTTCATAAGCTAGATATAATTGAACCCCATTTTTATAAATTGCCTCCAATTTTTTTGTGGTTGGATTCCATTGTGAATTCCTTGAACAACTTCAAAGGTTTTTTTATTGAGACAATTTTTTAAAAAAAAGTACATAAGAAGTGCAATTAGAAAGTCCATCAAAAAGTTGTAAGTTGTTATTGTGTTGTGCATTACCACATCGAGGTGCTTACATCTATTGTTGTCACAAACCATAAACACATCATGACATTATTATTAAAATCACACATGCATACACAATCAAAATCTTACACACTCCACTTTGGGAGAATCCACACCTCACACCAAACTTGCATAAACAACCTATAAACTTGGAAGCAAGAAAACTTCATATAATTTCCAAAATAAAACACAACAAACAAAAGATGGTGCAACTTTAGAAAGATGTGTCTTTCCCACTATAACTTTGAGTATTATTCCAAAGTTGAAATATGTGAAACATGCTCATGCTATTTAAGTATTTTTTCTAGTTTTATTTTAATAAAGTTCCACCTATTTGAACAATTTCCCAAATAATCCTAATAGTTGTTGTGCGCTACCACATCAAAATGTTTACATCTATTGTTGCCACAAACCATAAACATGTCATGACATTATTATAAAGGTCACACACACACACAATCGCCCTCTATTTGGGAATAAGGTCCCTAAACCAAATAACACATCTTATGTAGACTTAGGAATTTTGCATTATGGGCATGTTACAATAGGACACCTTGGTAATTTTGAAGTAGTGAATCAAATAATTTGGGTGCAAATGTGAGTCCTATCATTAGTTGCCTAGTTGTAATCCTCCTAATTCCTTGACTAACTATAAAAACATATGAACTTTCTTGACAAAATTCATGTTGCTTAAATCTAGCTACAAGTGGCTAAGCTTATTTGTGTAGACATTGAAAGCATAACCAGTCCCTATTGGGAACTTTCTCCAAAAGTAGTGTTAAACATCTCATGTGCCAACCCTTGGAACACCAATTGTATACATTTCCTTCATTCTAAAGATTACACATCTTGTTATAACATCCAACATCATGGTGTGTTGTTTGTTTTAGGTAAAGACAATCCCTTGGATTATACCATCAAACTTGGGGATAATACTTTCCTCCTGAATAGTGGCATACTTCAATGTGTCTCTATGTTGAACATAGCAAGCTTTTCACAAGCCATTGGTATGACTTTTTTGAACAACTTTCCTCTTTCATCACATGCACACATCCAAACATTCAAAACATCTAGGTTCAAGACTAGTCACCATAACCTTTAAGCATATTCATGCAAGCAAATTTGGCTCACAACCAAATAGGAAAAAATATGGTGAAAGTGAAGTGACATTTGTTTGCTCAACTTGTAACCCATGGTCAATTAAAGCAATTGAAGGCATTAGTCACCCAAATGGTCCTTCTATAGGCCATATTTGTGTAAACTTCTTTTCATTATTTGCACAACTCTTTTGGCCAAATTGCCCACTTACAAATGATCATGGGACATAGTGTGATGGTCAATCAAGGCTTTCTCACACAAGGCCTTAAAATTCTCTGCCTTGGTTGATAAGGCTTCAACTACCACATTAAACTAACTAAACATTCAATTTTAAAATGAATACTCAATCTTTTCATTAGACTTGTTCAATAACACAATATTAGTTCAATCCATTTACCATCATTAACATATACCAATTGTGGTGTATGGTTCATGCCAATGGCCTTGCAAAATCCAAACTTCAATGGTAGCTTAATCCCATCTTGGGAAGAGGTTGCAATTGTGGGGTAGGAGCATTGAAGGAGGCCTACATTCTATCACATATATCATGCATCTTGCCACAAATTGTTACACATCCATGTGCATTCCATGCCACCTATATTACCCTTGTAATAAACTATGGGTGCATCTAACACCAAAATGCTTGAACTCCTCTTAGGCATGCCACACTAATGTGTTATTGTGTGGGGTGAAGCACAATCTTCACTTTTCCATCCTCCCATACTCAAAATAGATGGTTACCTTCCCACCTAAACCTTGTGGTTCGTTATAGGATTTGATATCTCTCTTTGGTAGTCACCTTGACAAACATGTTGAGGTAATGCACATCCTTTGATCCACTGGGCTCTTCATTAGACTTAGTGTCCTCTGGTATGGCTAGTCTTGATGGGATAGTGACATGAACTACCATAGCGAATATACACAAGAATGCATAGGCATGCCATCTTAGCACCATTTTCTTGTTAATCTCACCATGCGACCTAGCTTTTGTGTGTTACTGTTGGTTAGTGCAATATAGGTCTCAACTCAACCCATCTACATCTTGTTTAATTGACTAGCATGACAGGGCATCAAACCTGAAACGGGGAATGCAAATTTTACAAAACAAAATAACTGGGACCGAAACTAGTTTTTCAATCAATTTTGGTGGTAAACTGAGTTATATCTTGTCTTTCCTTTTTCCTGAGAGCCTCCACTGCTAGTACATATATTTTCACTACTCCTACCTGTACAACTACTATACTTACTCTCGACCCTTGTGCATTAAATGCTGATTTTCAGCATTTCATACTCAGATTCAATAAAAATTTCATTACTTTGTGGATACCACTCAAAGAGGGGCTAGGGGGTGAAAGAGAGAGTGAAGACAGGGTGACTTTATGGATAACTCTAATATCTGCCAGGTGCCTACGATTTTTTTAATGGGTTTCATATGGAATTTCTTGGCTCTTTCATACAAGCTTTTCAAGGCTTTCAGGCTTTCACCCTTGAAAGAGCCAATAATTCCAGATTCTCACTCTCAATGACAGTGGTAATCAAGATTTAGTTCCAGGGCTTGGTATCCTTCAAAGAAGCGTTGAAACATCATAGCCTATCAAAATGAAAATATTTTTCACTGACAACCTCTCGCCTTGAAAAGGCATTCTTGGACTTAACCTTTAAAAAGCCACAAAATCCCTTTATGAACGTTAAAAATGAGCACTTAAGGTCACTTGACACCCAAGGTTGGCATACCTCAGAGTTAAGCCAGATTACTGTGACTGGATATATTTCAGCACTCTGACAGTTCCTGTGCTACCTAATAGTTACCAATGATTATGGTATAAACAAATTGTTGATAACTATCACTTTCAGAATAATTCATCTCATTATTCAGAATGATAGATGATGATAGTAGAGTGAGGAAAAGGCTTCTCTGGAGATAATCCCAGCATATTTTTCAGTTTCCTAATGCATCAGTGGCAATCATCCCTAACAAGATTTAGTATCAACAAACTAAACGTTTGCAAAAAACCATTGAAACTGTTAGAAAACTGGCAAACAACTGCCCCAAAACTAAAAACTGTGTCAAAACATCAAAAGGCTTTATCCTAATAATTTTTCTTCCCTTAAAAAATTGACAATTAAAAATAATTAGAAAGGAAATTTGTAACACAATAATTCCTTTTTTATTCTTTTATGTCAAAATTTCCCCACCAAAGAAAACACCACAGCAAATCTCCAAGATTATTCATCACTTTAGTTTTCAAACTGGTAAAATATCACTGCCCATAGGAACTAATAATAGCAAGAATCTACATATTTGAATTGATTTTCCTGTTGCCTGCTAGTTATCACCCTGCCCATCTCCTAGTGATAGGCTTAGTGTTAGAATGCCATATCAGCATACATTTCAGCTACCTATATGAATGTAAGTACCTATACATTTGAATGTAGACATGTCATTTTCATGATATCAACAAATGCCACCCCCGGGTGGGAAGTGTGAACCAACCTTGTGCTTTGACAGGTTGGAGGTAAGTGTTTGGTGAGCCACCACTCTGAGCTCAATTGCTATCCAAGGCACACAAAATTAGTCATGTCCTGAAAGGGCAAGAAAGACTACTACCTACCCTGGCCTTACAAACTCCAAGTCAAGACTCAAATACTGGAGCAGGCTGTGATGATCCACAGCATGTAAACAGACCTTTGATTAGTACCTAATTTGCAACATGAGGGTCAGCTTTGCACAGCTTGTGTTTTTCACCCCCAAACAGATTCAAACTTCAGACACCCATGGCTACTAGTTGTCTGATGTTTGCAGGTCTGAGAATTTCCTACATGTTACTTGTTAGCTGGTTTTGAAAAGACCATTACTCCAGTGTCTTCATATTCCTAGCTTCTGCCCTCATTACAGTGTAAACTAAGCACTGTGTTCCAACTTGAGAGTTTTTAAGTTTCAGGGCCTGATCCACCACAACCAAGTTAAACATCAGAACACCAACTGTGCACAGAATGGGATTCTTGTAACCAGCAGGAAAAGAAAAAGGCTAATACATCCCTAATGTCTGATGAAGAACTGCGTGTACAGTGGTAAACACTAGACAGTGGAGCTACCTCTGCTGATATGAAAAATGCCTGAACAACTATGACGGATCAAATGCAAAAACACTGGAACCATGTTAAATCAAGTTCAGCAGTTACAGTTCTTAAACTTAGCAAAGACTTTGTCACCTGAGAGCTGCAAGGAAGATTTGCTCAGTTGTACTAGCCTATCCAAGTGGAGGTCCATTTGATCCCAGCATCTGTCCCACAATTCCTGTCACCTGTACACAACATATACAGGGTCAGGAAACAGAAAGAATAGACAGATAGAAAAGAGTACAAGTCAAAAACATGCAGTGAATGTACCAACAACAATGCTCTTGTATCATCACAGAATATGATATAGTGAGCAATTTAAAGAGATGAATAGAGGCAAGAAAGAAGTACAATACAGCAGTGGTGAGGTGAACACCAAACACACTGTTTCAAGATAGGCACACACTGTGACCCATGATCCAATGTCATGTGATCAGGTCCATTGTGTCCTACACATTCTTTGTTACCGTATACATATATGCCTGACTGGCCAAAATACCTGACTAGTAGCAGGATCTCAAGCCTGAGCTTGTTCTCCAATGCTTCAAGTACAGCACCAAATATATGTACATGAACATCTTCTCTTCAATATGGTGATATATGGTAATCATGAAGCTCTGATGACATGGAGAAAGTGAAGGCCTTTTACCTATGAAAGACTGCCACTGCACAGCACCACTATCTAAATCCTAAGGATTTAATCATACATATGGTCCTTCCCTCCATGAAGAATTTGTGAGGAGCTTGGACTCCACTGGAGGGTCATGTAATAAAGTAAAAATAAGGAGGTCAAAACAGAAGTAAGGAAAATGCAGAATAGAGGTGGCAAGAGAGGGAGCCAACAACATGCTGTTATCATCTGCATAGGGTGGAAGCTGCAGTGAAGCATCGGATACAAAGGGTTTCTCACTGGCTAGCCACCCACTGCTATTACCTCTTCAGACATTCTTAAGACTTGCAAAGTTTAACACCATGCTAGGGCAGACTTAGATCACCCACAACTCCAAATGCATTTCTGAAAACTTGCAACAAGTCTGGACAAGTTTTATGTCACACTTTGTTTTCCACACACATTCAAATGTCATGGCTCTGTATCATCCAGAGCAAGCAATGCCATCAATTTGTAGTGGGAGCAATTGTTTCACATCTTGTGCTGACTACAGGAATGCAAGGAAACTGTGGCTCATTTCTCAGACACATGGTTGTAAATGGGATCTACCTGCCAGTATTTGGAAACACAGCAATCAATGCAGCTATTTTCTCCCACATTCAGATCTGCCTCCTTGTACCGACACATTGCCAAAAAAATTGATTCAGTGTCAACAACATACAGTGAAAATGGAGGAAGAAACAGTTCAAAAGTCAATTGCTGACAACTTTATCCTCACACACAAAACACAAATGCAATTCTTTATATCCTGATACCTGCTTTGAACTGCAGGGAAAGATATAGTTCCATAAGAGCATCAAGAACAACATTTGGTCTTTTGCTCTGCACTACTGGTGTGCACCATTGGTGATCATACAGCAGGAGCTAGATTGGAAAGCCGCAACACTTTTGCAGTGCATTCTCTGCTTTATCTCTTCTTGATCTAAGCAAAAGTGCTTCACTTTTGCAGTGCATTCTCAGCTTATCTCGTCTTATATCTTCTTCTTCAAGTTTGGTAGAGGACTCTAGTAGAGGTGCGTTGGAGAGGATAGGCAGAAATGCAAAAGAAGAACTCCAACAACGCAGTATCACGAAACAAACGAAATATTCTCACAAGAACAAACGAGGTTATGAGCACGAACTTTCTTTCAACGCACTTGTCAAACCATGTCTGCGTCAGCCTGCACACTTCCACCTTGTTTGTCAATTACTTGCCTAGAAGGGAGCTTGCTTGCTTGCTTGCTCCAGTGCAATTCCGCTGCAACGTATTCTCTGAAACCCTGGAAAGCATTCACAGGTAAGAGATGGCAGCTGTAAGACATAAAGCTAGATAGCCGCCATCGCTCAGTCAGAAACACTCACTTGTTGAAGAGATCGACTCTATACTCCATCTCCTGTTGCGCCATCCCAAAGATCTGCAATCCCGCCGGCCTCCTCCATCACATCGCAACAGCACACACGCGTCAGTCCGTCCGAATTGAGAACTTCTCCATACTCTTCTCCAGAATTGAGAGAAGAGTCGATCCTAAGGAGTACATACATACCTGCAAATTGCAGGTCTGACAACCAAACGAAAGAACAAACCCAAACAAGGAAGACGAAAGACAGCAAGGGAGGGAGGAGAAAAAACTTCTCAGTCCGAACTGAGAACTTCTCCATAGTTACGAAAGAATTGAGAGAAGATCCGATCCTAAATGAATACACACATACCTACAGATTGCAGATCTGAGAAGAAAGGAACAATAATTCCAAACGAGGAAAACGACAGATATCAAGGGAGGGAGGAGGGAAAACAACATTTACCTGTTCCTTGTCCACAACAGGCATACCAGACGGCACGTGCGAAGAATAAGCCATGGCGATATGAAGTTGAATGCAGCAAAGCGACGGAGATGCAGGAAGTAGGCGACGACGACGACGGCTGCAAGTCAAGTAAGAGAGAAAGCACAACGCGATGGAAAAGAGAACGAGACAAGAGATGAAGTGAAGTTCTCTTGTCAACTGCGAAAATTGTGAAGACTTCAGCAACGGCGTTTAGAGCAGGGGTAGTGTCGTGATCGTGAACTACATACCCACTTTCTTTGCTTTTGAGCTTCTATGTCCAAACCCTGCTTCAGTGGAGAAAGTTTAAGTATCACATTGTGAAGAGACCAATGTTTGTTTGTTTTCCGGGTTACAATAATTTGGTCATGGAAAGGTTTTGGGAATTTCAGCGAGATCAGTGAGAGAGGGAAAGAAAGGGAATGGGTACTAGTCGAGCCCATGTTGACAACTATTCTTTGCTTTTGAGCTTCTTTCTCCAAAAACTCTTCATTGGAAAAGGAAGTACCACATTGTGAAGAGAGTCTCCTTCTTCTTTCTTTCCAAGTTGTTTGTTTTTCGGGTTATAACATTTTTTGATGATAGGAAGGTTTTGGGAATTTTAGCAAGATCAGCAGTGAGAGAGGCAAAGAAGGGGAATGGCTAGTGGTAGTAGTGCCCATGTTGACAACTTTGGAGCATTTGAGGTTTCTCTGTCCAAACCCTTCTTCATTTGGGAAAGTAAGTATCACATTGTGAAGAGACCATCATCCTTTTTTCATTCTTTCCAAGTTGTTGTTGGTTTTGTTTATGACACTTATGATGGGTAGGTTGCAGATGTTGGGAATTTCAGTGAGATCAGTAAGAGAAGGAAAAGAAAGAAATGGGTAGTACTAGTGCCCATGTTGACTTCTGTCGAGCTCATCTGTCCAATGTCCAAACCTTCATGGAAGAAGTAAGTATCACAACATAAAGGGACCATTTCTCTTTTGCACTTTGCAAGTTTTTTTTTTCCTTTCTTGGGAGGGGTTATAGGCTAACAACAAATATTCATTCCATAAGCAGAACCTTGGGAAATATTCAAACTTTTGTAATCAAGTATTATTGCTGTGTTATCACAAATTTATTCACCATGGGAGGATCAATTGTACTAAGCATTCAAGATGTTTGCAAGCCTTCATTATTGGGGTTGATTATGGCACACTACACATGTAGGGTTTTGCTATGTAACCATTCAAATATGACTTTGTGTAATATTGTTAAAATGAATTTGGAGTCACACCCACATCATCAAACTTAGCAACAACTTATTGCAATAGATTGTAATCTCTACTTATGTAACATGAACAACGTATTGGTTGCCTAAGCTTTTGGGCATACTTTTAGAAGAGAATGTCGTCTTACTTCTTCTTTGATGAAGCAGGTACTGTAGCAACTGGAATTGATCCTGGAACTGAACTTGTCGTAGGTGATGGCATTATGCCTGATTTTTGTTCCAACTCCACAAGCTTGCTTATGATACAATTTTCACGACTTTTGTAATCATCTTGGAACACCTTTTTTGCCTCTTCTATCTTGTGCCTTATGGCACGTTCTATTGCTTCATCAATTGTTTGAGGTCTTAACCGCACATATTCATCAGGTGATTTGAAATCATCACCACTTTCCTCTTTTTCATTTATGATGTTGTTGATTGTTGTTTCTTTCAAGTGGTTTAAGAAAGCAGCCACCATTTCCAAACATTCCACTTCTTCTTTTTTGGCCTAGAAGTCCAATGTGAAGTTAGGTTGAGTCTAAGTTTATAGTTTTCAAAATGAATTTCTATTTCCAAATGCATGATTTTCCAAACATACTTTGTTTCGAAATTCTTTGGAATTGGTGATGTATGGATAATCTTCAAACAAAATACTTTTCAAATAAAAAGCCACATAAAAACATCTTTGTATTTAGTGGGTCAAGGCTTCAAGCTTAAGCAATTTTGATTTATTATCAGGACATTCAGTGTTCTGAAAACACCCAAAACATGGGTGGATGTTACTTGCAAAAATGTTGATAAACTACCAAATTGATTTATTCATGCTTATTGTAAGTCCAATCGATATTATAACATTGAACTGATTGTTTCTCCAACAAAGTTTTCCATTGTATGTTCATGAACCAATTTGACATGAAGTTGGAAGTTCATTTTTCGTTGGACAAGAAACACTTATGGTATATGAGGTCTTGGTATTATTGTACCTGAATAACTTCTAATTCCATTTGAGTGAATGACTCTATTAAAGGAATGTGTAAGGGTGTTTCACACCACACATGTTTTGAATAGAAAAAATATGTGTGGTCATGTAAAAAACAATAACTGAATAATGAAAAGTGTTGAAATATTCTGCATCAAAAAAACTTAATTTATTACTGATTTAGTCCCTAAAAAAAGGTCAAAAAATTTATATAATACTAGTATAATAGTTATCCACCAAGGATAAATAGAATCTTTAAATATGCATGATGAACCCCTTTCATTATAGTTTAATGACATGAATCAAACTTCAAAATGTGAGTATTCATTTTTTACATGTTTAACTATATTTGGTTGATAGTGATATGCATATTCATAAATCAATGATATATATTTTTTGCAGTCATTAACCTTTCAATGAATGACATAAACATCCAATGTATTTGCCCATTATAACATAGATTATCCTTTAATAGGAAAATGTTTGTCTTAAATTTCTAGTGATATTCAATTTTTTTGTGGCTTGCAATAATGCCTATGGCTTCATTCTACCACTGGACAAGTAGTGGTTTCATGTTGTGGAAATGATATGAGATGACCAAATCTATGGATATGGACATCTTATTGTCATTGTGGGATTTCATCCCTGAGCACTAGATGTAAACTTTGACTATCATAATTAATCCATAAATGCTTCCAATTGTTGAATTCTCCAAAACATGGGAACCTATTTTTGAATTGTGAAGGAAAGATAAGGGCACCTAGCTTGCCCATGTAGGGAGTAAGGGTCTTTGTATGATATAAAGCTTACAAATGAGTTTAAAATATACTAGTCAAATGGTCATGATCCTACACCTAAAACTCTATTTCTTGAGGTTTGATTCACCTACGTGGTGGTAAAGAAAGGTGCAATCTTTTGAATGTCTATGTTAGAAAGTGGTGGAACATCCTTTTTTGTTTGGGAAATGCTCAACTTGAGAAGGAGCTTCTTGAAACTCCTTTCAACTTCCTCAAAAGTCATTCCACCTACGTGTGGTTAATGCAGTTAGTTGGAACTTATGTTTTGGCAAACACAATATATTCTTCATTACATGATTATTATTGAAACAATAGCTTGAATGAAGAAAAGGTTGTAGAATGTAGATGACCTTTGAACCAACCACCAATTCAATAAAATCATATTTAGAAAAGTCCATTTTGCAAAAGAAAAAAAACCACCCATATTGGTTTCAAAAAGAGGTCCATCATCATGTTGTTTTTGCTTTAAAGGAATGTGTGTAAGAACATTGTCTAGCCTTTTGAGACATCAAAGTTGTTTCCTTGTTAACTATTGATTTGTTATCCACATGTCAATAGCCATTGAGACAAATTTTGTTTCTTAGAAATGAACCCATATAACAATAATTGGACTTTTTGAAGTTACCCTGCATAGTTATGTTAACAAGGTAGATGCAAATAGAACCATTGAAAATATATCACATTGGTGACAATACTTTTGATCATATCCAAAACTTTGTGGCTCAATTGATATGCATGCATTGTTGATTGCAAATTCAACCCTCCCTCCTTCGCAAACCTGTTAATGTGTCATATTTTTAGCCCCAACATGCACAAAATGGAATACAGAATTATATGGTACAATAGGCTTTCCCATGAAGGCAAAGGCCTCGAGGTTTCATGACTTTGGACATTATTGATCATACAGCAGCCTACATTGTTGTTTTACATTTATGACAATAGAAAGGAAAATCAATTCATAATTTATGATGCTTTTGAAGCTTGGACCACAATAATTTGCAAGCTAATGGCCATTAGGCCTATTCCATTTATGTTCTATTGCATTCCTTCCACAATTATCCACATTCAATATAATCATATTTCATTGATAGATGTGCATGAGTCATTTTTCTAATAATAACAATAATATATCAGATGTTCAATGGAGGAGGAATATTTTCTACATACAAAAGGAAGCCAGAAAAATAGTCTATGATGATTCGTTCTTGTGCTTTGTATGAAAAGCTTTGCAATCCCAACACACCTCCCAAATACCTGCGAGATTCATGTTGGTGATATGTATTTACAATGCAACATTCCCTATAATGGACAATGTCAATGGTAATATACCATCATCATTACAAAAGGAGTTATCAAAAGGATGAAAAACTTACAAAATAAAAGAAATTCCAAGGACATTTCACATTGAAAAAACAAGATAATATACATCAAAATCCTAATAGGATGAAAACTAAATTGCAGAAAGGAGAGTAAGTTTTACACCACAAAACATGCACCATATTTTCAATACAGAAATGAAAACAACAATATAGATACACAAACTTGGAGTTAATAAGTCGAACTTTGTCAATTCTTCTTCAGACTTGAGTGCATTATCATAGAAGCCTTCCAATTGCACATCTGAAATCTCCTTATGGTATCCATCCTTTGGGAGTTCAGGCTTTGGGATAGGTTCTAGAAGTTCTTCGGATACCACAACTGGCTTGATTACAACTTCTTTGACTTTAGAATCAACTTTTTTAGGACCCATTGTTGTTTCATACGAAGTATAGAATCATAAATGCAACCAAAAAATTCTCTGCTTTTTTTCCTTTGAATTGACAAATGATGAATTACCCAATCTTCATGTTCCAAACCATATTCTGAAAAACTCAAGCAACATGATTAGTTGACCATGAGGTAGATCTTCTTATTCAATTCATGTGTGTCGTTTATCTTATTGCCATTAAACTTGAATCCAAACATTTTTCAAAATCTCATCAAAATATCAAATGATTTACAATGAAATTATTTGAATATCCTCAAGAACCCACATTCTTCAAACTGGAACCTTGTAGTGTCATAGTATTGTTTTCCAAGTGACAACAAATGGACATATTCCATCTTCATGTTTTCATGAAATTGCTGATTTACTTAGTTGTCATCATCATCCTCATGAATACTTTTAACTAATTACTCATCCAAAAGTCTCTTTGGAATCCATATCAAATTTTCTCTCATTGTTAATAGAACTATCTTTCATCTTATGTTTTGTTTATATCAAGAATGCTAGTATGTGTTCCAAGAGTGAAGTGTTGATGAACTATTCATGACCTAATTGTAATTGTTCAAAGGTTGCAAGTTGGGGCCTTGAAGACAAAACTACATTTGTGGAAGGAAGACCCACCAATCTTTGTTGGTAGATAGGGTTAGGGGACAAGAACTTCAAAAATTTGAAATTCAGTGAGGACATACTGAGGATCTCTAAGACAAATTTCATGTTTTCTGCAAATATTGTGAAAAGAACTGTTTAATATCAATTGATATGTTGAGTTTTTGGAACACTTGGTTTGTATGTTATGCATGCAAGCTTACATCCTTATATCCTCAAGGAGGTTACAAAGCACGTTCCAATGAACATTTACCAACATTTACCTATTGTAAGATGTGATATTGAATATCAATTAATGTAGCCTCAAGTCAGCTTTCACATTGACAAGACAAAATAATTGTTTTTTTTTTTTTCAAAAGATTAATTTGTTGTTTAAATTTGAAATTATTATTTTTTTCATGATCTACTAAGATTTTGTTGTATGAGGAGTGAAATTATTCAGATTGTAGGCTGTTATGATTATGATGGTTTTCCACACCTCACCTTCATATTTTCACAAAAATTCATTTCACTATTTTAAGGATTATTTAATGACAAAACTGACCCTAAAAAAAATTTAATTCCCAGTCTTTTAATAGTCATGAAATCACATCATTTAATAAAAGAGACCATATGAATGCCAAAAAGAAAAAGAAAAAGAAAAACATTTAAGAAAATTTGAACCAAAAACAAATAAGAAAAGTGGATCTCTTCTGTAATTGGTTAAACTGATTACTTCAGTAAGACAATCCATGGTTCTAGAGTAACCTGCAAAGAATTGCACAAAATGGGAAAAATGGGTTGCTCCTTATAATTTCAACCTGTCTATTTCTCTAGATGTTGGACAAATATGTGGGTGTGTCAATTGAATTCTCATTCTTAAGTTTCACATTGAAGCACATGTTTTGAAAGGTGTGTTTCAGTTGATGTGTAACATTTCCTTTTGACTTTTCTAGAAGGCTGTAGAACAAGGTGTTTCTCATTTTTCTCTATAAGTAAGAAGGTTGGTTGATGAAAACAATTCATGAACTTGTGATAGACATTCTCAGTTTCAAGCAGACAATTGTGATGACCCTGGGCTCAAAAATACTTCAAAATGACCTGTCAGAGATTTTGCAGTGTATTACAAGGATGCCTCAAATCTGTAAAATTGTAAGATTCCCTTATGACAGAGGAGGTCATCTTATGCTTTTGGGCGGGCTGTTACATTTTTTAAGGGCTTGTCATTTTTTCTTTGTGTCAGATATGCATTCAAAGGTTAAGTGGTCATTGCGCACAGTAAGGACCTTGAACACAGGTGTGTTACCAAAATACAGTGCCTGCCCAAGGCTGCAAAATTTTGGTAGCACCCCTGTCCACATGCCTTACCCATCACATAAAGCACTCCAAGAAAATTTCTAGTGCATTTGGAGGACACCTTATATCTGGGAATATCCCTCCTTGACAAAAGAATGGATCTTACACCTACTTACAAGCATCATGGCAGTTGCCTTATGCTTTACAATGAGAAAAACCCATGGGTGGGATACATTCCCAAAGTAAGGGGGTCTAGAATGATGTGCTAGCCAAGTCCAGGATGTCCTAGGCCCTTATTTTGTGAGTGCCCCCACCCTAGGGCTTTACCCTACACAGAAAGAACTCATCAAAATTGCCTGGTGCATGGTACAGCACTGTATTTTTGTGAATCATACCTGGTCAAAAAGAGGAGGCAGATTAGACCTACTAAATCTTGTGGAGAAATAGACATATTGCTGAACTCTATTGATTTAGAGATACTTGTGATTTGCCAGGAATTTTTCTTAACATGGAGTGAATCAAATGCATTTAGTGGGATGGGGAACCAGAAAGCCTCTATTTGACCCAAGGCACATGTCTAGATACCAAATTGTAATAATGATTTGATTATGTTACAATCAACTAGAAATCTTGCCAACATAACTTCAATCATGCTTACTACCAAAATGTGGCTATGGTGGCATATGAAAATGTCGCACAATTTAATTCCATACATTTGATCACACAAATGGATCTGGACAATATAGTTTGTCGGTAGATAATACCCACATTGTGCAAGAGATGATGATCCAGTCACCAAGTTCTCAGAACCACAGTTCAATTGTTCAATGTACAGGCTGCAACTTTCTCTGTGTTTTCACCACTGAGAAACACAAGGTCTTCCTATTGTACATATGGGTTAAGCCCTGCGTAGGAAGGCATGAAATAAGAAAATAATCTTACTGGCTGTGCAGACTCTCCATCCAGATTGTGTCACTGCTTTTATCTCTTTGCTTGACATCCCTGTTGGCTTCAGTTCAATGTCCTCTTAAAGACCTAATTTTGTGACACAACTGGAGTCCAATCTTGATGTGCAAAACAGATAACAAGACAGGAAATGTCATCTCGACTGCCTCGCTTCAGGGCAGTGGCTGCCAAATCCTTGGCAGCTGCCTCTGCAGAGTTTTGGGCCTGGACATGATCAACTGCTTCTTGGTTGTCCATAACTTTCCACAATCCATCGCTAGCAACTATGAAGAAATCATCCTCCTTCGTTAAGCTGCTATCCCAGATGTCTGGCTTGACACTGAGATGCTCCTTAATTGTGTAGTCTCCAAATGCTCGGGACATTGCCAGCCTCTTGTCAACACGGTAAACCCCACCAGCAGCTGATATGCTCACCTCACCACCTTTGGATTCTACCTGCACACATCATAGCCACTCCTGAATCTAGTATAATTATTGAGGAAAGAACTTGAAAATGCTCATCCTCACCCAGCAGACCTGAGTGTTCACATGTCAACACAGAAGAGCAAAGGGGAAAAATAACAGTTGGACATTAAAATTCAGAGCTCAGGGTCTGCTGTTTCAAATTACAGAGTGGGTTATGTGTGAGAAACGAACCATTTTGCGTTCCTCTGGCTTCTGAGGCTCGTGGTCAACACTCAGCTCAATGGCACACCCATTCCTTGAGAGAACTGCTCGTGAATCGCCCACATTGGCCACTATGAGGCGTCTGCCTTTATCAAGCAAAAATGCAGTGGTTGCAGTTGACCCTGCTCTGTATGCCATCTGTGTCTCTCCTTTGTCCAATATTCTGCACTAGAGAACCCTCATTTGATAAGCTTCAATTCTTACACAAACATAAAGAAAAGGGGTATACACCTAGCTGGTTCATAAACACAGATGGATATTGAAATGTGATTGATGGGTCAATGTGCAAACAAGAGAGATGGTGCTCTTACATGTGTGTCCAACATACAGAACTAGCTAGGGCAGAGGTAAAGAGAGTTACATAAAAGAGATGTGTTTTATGGGTCAATGTGCAATCGAGAGAGATGGTGCTCCTATTACATGTGTGTCCAACATACAGACCTAGTTAGGGCAAGAGGTAAAGAGAGCTACATAAAAGAGATGTGTTTTATGGGTCAATGTGCAAATGAGAGAGATGGTGCTCTCTTCTTACATGTGTGTACAGCATACAGACCTAGTTAGGGCAGTAGGCAAAGAGAGCTACATAAAGAGATGAGGTGGCCAACCTCTCATCAGTGGACAAGTAGACATCGATGATGGATTTTTTGGGATCCTTTGCGAAGTCAGGATGAACCAGAATACTGTCAAAGAGTTTTTGCTCCAGATAAGCTGCTACCTCAGTCCCTGCATGGCCATCATATACAGCAAATAGTCCTATTTCATTAGTTTCAAATGACTGCATTCGCGCAACATGGTAGTCTTCAATTGGGTGATCTCGCAAACCCTTCACTCTTGCATATCCAAAAGTCACTGGCAATCGTCTACTTTCTCCACCCCCAGCCCATGCTGTTGCTTCTTGAGTTTGGATCTCCATTAGGCAGGTATGTACTTCTGTCTTCCGAGCTACCCTTGCTCATTCACCACAAAATCCATCAACATGTTATAACCTCTGAAAACATGACTCCGATGAGTTTCTTTGCAGTTTTCTGGTGACGTGGAAGCGTTTCAGCGATAGTGAGAAAGCACCGGATTTGTGAGACGTGTCGCGTCGTGTCGTGTCAGGAATTTTTTCTCTTCACTTGACACGTTGCTCATGAATTTTACCTTTGTTGGGACTTGCCTTCTCTCAGGGAGGGAGAGCCTATGGAACGATGTAGAGTTTAGTTCATCTGGTCCCACATCTTCAGGAGGAACCTTTTTCAATTTAGCTGTTGTTGGTTTGGAAGAAGGTTCGGCCCGGCTATCTTAGGTAACCTATTATAGAGTCACTTCTCTTGCAAAAATCAACTAAACAATCCAGTTGTCTTGCAATATTAACTAGAGTTAGGGACAGATTACGCGTGTAGGGTAACAGCCTCTCTCGCAAAATCAACTACACAATCCAGTTCTCTTGCAATATTAAATAGAGTTCGGGACAGAT